>Ga0228711_1003758_pt1 | contig 23561 bp, 19 predicted proteins | sample MedpolnodulmetaG_2_FD_177996 | JGI IMG/M metagenome (GOLD analysis project Ga0228711, IMG submission 177996) | Root nodule microbial communities from Medicago polymorpha collected in Santa Monica, California, United States - brown nodules | ecosystem: Host-associated > Plants > Roots > Nodule...
TACATTAATACTTTCACACATTAATGCATACACAACATATACACAATATCAATTCATACATGGTTGCATCAGTCACCCAAGTCTTGTTTGGTCGTATCCTTTCGTTTCAGTCTTCAAATTGTTCCAAGCGGTTAGTCCTAAACAATGGACAGCTTGAGTTTATCTTTTCAAATTTTTTCGAGCGGTCAGTCCTAAACAATGGACAGTTCGAGTTTACTTTTGTCATGTTCCAAGCGGTCAGTCCTAAAACAATGGACAGCTTGAGTTTATCTTTTCAAATTGTTTCAAGTGGTCAGTCCTAAACAATGGACAACTTGAACATCATTCCCCGCTTTGTCGGAACACGGAATATCAAATTTCATTCCCCGCTTTGTCGGAACACGGAATATCAATGTTCATTCCCCGCTTTGTCGGAACACGGAATATCAATGTTCATTCCCCGCTTTGTCGGAACACGGAATATCAAATTTCATTCCCTGCTTTGTCGGAACACGGAATATCAAATTTCATTCCCCGCTTTGTCGGAACACGGAATATCAAATTTCATTCCCCGCTTTGTCGGAACACGGAATATCAAATTTCATTCCCCGCTTTGTCGGAACACGGAATATCAAATTTCATTATTTCATTCCCCGCTTTGTCGGAACACGGAATATCAAATTTCATTCCCCGCTTTGTCGGAACACGGAATATCAAATTTCATTCCCCGCTTTGTCGGAACACGGAATATCAAATGTCATTCCCCGGTTTATCGGAATACGGAATATCAAATATCAACTCCCCGCTTTGTCGGAATACGGAATATCAAGTGTCATTCCCCGGTTTGTCGGAACACGAAATATCAAGTTTCATTCCCCGGTTGGCCGGATTACGGAAGTTTACTCAAATTCAGTTTTCTCAAGTGTCATTCCCCGTTTGTCGGATGACGAAATGTCAAAAGTGTCATCCCCAGTGTGTCTGGTCCAGAGATGTCACCAACCAAAATGTCTGTTTCTACAAACCATCAGTTTACAAATACATTCCAAATTTCCCAATACAACTATCAACACGGTAGTGAACAATCATGATTCCCCAGTGAAACTACAGTATCCCCTAGTGGAGTCGGGTCCCTTTCTTCAACGAATATGGGTATCCTTTTATTCCTCCTCAGTCAAAACAAATCATCTTCATCATCCTACATTCATAATTACATCACGAGCATTCATAACATCTTAAGTCAAAAATGGTGTACTTGTATTTAAGTCTCTTCGACTCGCCAAATCAAAGATTCCATCTTCAAATCTCTGGACGAAGAAACTTAAATAGGGGCATCTGTCATACCCCAATTTTTGACCTATCACTGACACGTGCCGTTTAACTCTACAATCATACGTCATTCGGCTCTGATTTTCAGTGAAAAATTCGGCAGAGAGGTTTTTTAAAATACCTCATTTTGGTTCCGAGTCAGGCCCTTTTCTCTCAATTTTCTTTTTTATTTTAATTCAAATTCTTTTAATCAATTGATTTTACATTCATTTTATATATATATATATATATTGTTAGTCTCTATCTCTTATCATTTTTTGTATCTTTTATCTTTTATGATTTAAATTTTTTTTATCTGTCTAATTCCAGAGAGTAACAGGCTGTCCTCAATCTGTCAACAAGCTGTCATGCCTTATCCCTATCCTACACGTTTTTACCCTTGGTGGCCAAGGCTCATTTCTTGATAAATACACCTGCAAAACAACCAACACAGCCCACAGAACAAAAACACACAGAGGCACAAACAGCCGCAACACACACAACACAGAACCTCACAACAACAACAACAATCCAAACACAATCCACAATCATAACATCAAAACCGAAACACAAAGGAAAATAAAAGTATATTTCCGAATCTTAATCTCTAGATCTAGGGTCGTAGGCTAATTTCTCGGGAATTTTGAGTTCGGAAACGGAATCAGGAGGGTAGAAAACATAGGAAAAGAAAAATTTAGAAAAAAAAGGAGGAGGTTTTAGCTCCGACGCGGTGGCGCCGCCGCGATAACTCGCCGGCCACTGCGTCGGACTTCCTTCCACCGCCCTCTGTCTCGCCGGAAAACTCAAAGGAGAGGGAGGAGAGAGAAGAGAGCGTTTGGCTCTCAAGAAGGAGAAGAGAGAGAAAGAAAAGAAAGAAATGAGAAAAAAATGGGTCTCAACCCTTTTATACCTCTTCTGACCGACCCAAGATCCGTGGGTCAAACCGGCCCAAACCCAAAATCCATAGGCCCACACGCGCCTCCTTCCTTCTTTCTTTCTTTTATTTTCTGCACCCCCCATTTACTGTCTGCACCCCTCCCCCTGCATTCATTTTTTTTTACTCGCATCATGTTTATAGTTTTTACGCATCTTTACTCTTATTATATTTTTTTATTCGATGCATTTTAAGTTTAGTTCGCCTTTGCATTTTTATTTCATTGTTTAAAACATCCTTAAATTATTAATCATTTAAAAACAACAAAAACATTCACATAATCAAAAAATCACAAAAACATTTTCTTAACAAACCTTGATTCAAGATCAAGCGACCCGTTACTTTTTTGGTTTACTTTTTTAATCAAACATTAATCGATTTAATTCCATTTCAAGTAATTTTTCTTCAATATCAAAAACACAAACCAATTCTCATTTGCCACTTGGCTTTTCATTTTAAAACCATTTTCAAAACTAAAAAACACAAAAACAAATCAAACGTCAATTTCAACCCCGAACTACGAGGTTTTGATCCGTCACGGGTACGTAGGCAAAGGACACTCGTCCTTCCAAATCAATAAAAAATGTAGATAAATAGGTCTCTTTCTTTCTTTATCACTTTAAACTCTTTTTTTTAGCAAGCAAGTTTATAGCACAAAACATTAAATAAAATCAAGAGGTTCCTGTAGAGTACTACGGACATAAAGGGTGCTAATACCTTCCCTTTATGTAACTAACCCCCGAACCCTAAATCTTTCAATATGGGGTAGTTTGAGCTTTTTTCCCCTTTTCTTAAAAAAATTAAATGTCCAGTCGTGAAAAAATTAGTGAGTCAAAAGCTAATCAAATAGCTTGACCTCCGAAAAATGACGCGACACAAGTTTAGAATCTTTATTGTGTGCCTTTCTTGTATCGTCTATGATACCTGTTTAGGACTGTTTGTGTGAGTTTGGTATTCTTGTGTACTACACCGAAGTTGTGAAACAAGGTGTTAGTTGTTTGTGTTTGAAGGTAACTTCAACTTTGTGTTTGTGTTCAGGTCTGATAGGTCACAGGGGCTGTGACTAACCATTAGGATAATGAGATAGGATCTCAGATCTAGGAGTTCCTAGGTTGAAGTCTATACGGGTAGGTCCTAGGTCATGAAGTGTAAACGAGGAGTTTGCTGAGAGCTTTTGAATAAGGACTACACTAGTGGATTTCCTTCCTGGCTTGGTTGCCCCCAGAGTATGTGTGTTTGTCACCGAACTGGATCAACAAACTCATTGTGTTCTTTACTTTCCTGTCATTTATTTCCTTGTTTTTATTTCTGTTTATTACGTGATGTTGGAACATTGAACGAAACATTGCAAACGTTAAAATATTTGACAGAACATATTAAAACAAGTGCGCTAGAATTTCAAATATTATATATATGAATATTATTATGTATGCATATTATTTTGTTTTTGTAAAAAAATTAATGTGATGAACTTTTGTTATTATATTGAGAGTGACGTTAATGTGATGAACTTTTGTTGTTAAATTTTAGGAAATTATTTTAAATTGAAAAAATCATTTTAAAAAAAATTATTCGTTGGTAGACGGAAAAATGCAAAACCATTATAAATGTTTTTATCTTGTGGATCAGGTATCTCAACACACAACTGTAGATATTAATATTTAAGTTTTTTTTTGAGAGATTTAATCTTTAAGTTGGGTAGTGCAAAATTCTCCCTCACGAAGTTTAACACCATTGCATTTCTTGAGTTGGATTAGAAACCAAGACCTCTTACATTTTTATTTTTGGTTAAATAACTCGGTGACTATAAATTCATTTCAAAAGCTAGATAAGCGAGGGAAATGAATCGAGAATATGAAACCTTGACCATTGCATATTTTTTTAGTACAAAGATCCTTTGTTATCTTATTCATCTATTGAAGCCACCTTATGTAATGTGATTTATTTTAGAGAAATGATATTGAACATACTTTTCTTGACACAAAATAGACACCATGGGCATTTTGGACTTTTCAACCTTAAAACAGGGGCATTGTTGTAAATCCACCACACCGCTCTTCTTCCTTTCTTCTATGCGTGTTGTTTGCGTAACCATTCTCCTACCACCATCCTCCCACCGTCGTCCTCAACAGTGACGACCATCACAACAACTGTCGTCCTCGCAACCACCACCACCGTCATCCTCACAACTAGAGCTGTCAAAACGGGCTAGCCTGTACGGGCCGACCCGAAAGCCCGAATAAAACATAGGGCTTGGGCCTAAAAATTGGAGCCCGAATTTTTTTAGGGCTTTTTAGCCCGACCCGTAAAAGCCCGTAGCTTGTTCGGGCTAGCCCCTAACGGGCTATGGGTAGCTCGACAGCTCGTGTAAAGAACCATTCTCCTTCTTCTCCTCTCCGTCAGTTCTCATCATTTTTTAGGTTACCTACCTCTCTCATTTTTCCATTCATACCCACTAATTTATTTCTATCAAAAAATTACTTTTCATGTTGATTTTGCGTATTTTATTATTTTATTACATTTGATTCAACTGTGTTGTTTTGATATGTGAATTTGTTACCATATCTTTGCATTGAATCAAGAAATTGTAAAGATGTTTCATGATTTTCCTCTCCTGCAGCCATCATGGACCTTAGCATTTGTTAACATCAATTAATTTTGAGTTATTGTGTCCTCTTTCCTTGTTAAATCACATAATAACACTCCATTCAGTACATTGATGTCTAGAATTTTCTTTTGTGATAAGCACTTTGATTTATAGTATAAACTCAAATTTGAAAAATGTCAACGTTGTGGAAAGATCAAGTTGACTACAAGGGGTAGGGGTTACATTTAAAGTTTGCTGAACCAACAAAAAAGTGGCAGTTTCTTTGCATTAGCAATAAGCACCTGCTGAACTTGTGAAAGTTTCATGCAGATTGTTTATGTTTTTTTTCCTATTGCCGTGTCTTTTAAAGGATTTTTTTTTTTTAAAAAAAGGTAAGCCGGCTGGCCCGTATAGGGTTGGGCTCGGGCTCTATTATTCGAGCTCGTATTTAAACAGGGCTTTTTAGCCCGGCCCAAAAAAGCCCGTTACCCGCTCGGTCCGGCCCGAAACGGGCCGGGTAGCCCGTTTTGACAGCTCTACTTAACACCACCATCAACGTCCTCCCCTATTTTCTTCCACTATCATTCTCTCTTCTGTTTCTCTCTAAACTGAACAACAACCACCGACCTCCCACCACCACCGTCACCATCCTCCGACCCGTCGCCCCGTCCATTCTCTCTCTCTCTATCTCTCTCGCTCCGTCCTCCAGATCTCCCACCATCGTCCTCTCCCATCGTCAGCACCACACCTCGTCCTCACAACCACCATCATCCTCATCAGTCACCACCCTCGTCGTCGTGACCACCATCGCCGTCAATCTTCACATGTTGTCCATATCTGAATGTTGCGCCGACTGTCACACGTTGCCGGAGAAAAATCAAAGAGTGGATGTTGCGGCGGTCGAGAGCTTATCGGAGAGGGAGCGGAGCTGAGCATGATTGTGTGACATAGAGAGATCGAATGAGGATTGTAGTAGAGGGGAAGGAAGAGAGAAAGAAAAAATAAAAAAAATGAAAAATGAAGAATACCGTATAAGTATACGAGGGTGTCGTATATTTGTCTGATTTTTTGTGTTCATTTATCAAAACTCTTTATTTTATTGATAGAAAGTGAATAATAAATGGTGAAAAATAAAATTATAAAATCGCACTCTATAGGCCCGTAATTTCTGAATTTGATGATTTTAGACCCTTGTTATTTCTTTTTCGCCCCACTAAAAAAAACTTGGACGTTTTAGATTACTAAACCCTAAAAAACCAAAGAGCAGCTGCACATCTATCCATCTCACAGGTGGCCAGCCGCCTCTGAAACCAGACGAAGAATGGCGGAATACGATCTGACACCGCGAGTGGCACCAAATCTGGACCGTCATCTCGTCTGTCCACTCTTAGAGTTTCTTCAAGAGCGACAGTTATACGACGATAACCACATCCTTAAGGCTAAGATCGAACTCTTAAAGAACACAAACATGGTTGATTTCGCTATGGATATTTACAAAACTCTTTATCAAACTGAAGATGTTCCTCAGGATATGGTTGAACGTAGGGCTGACGTTGTTGCTAGACTTAAGTCTCTTGAAGATGCTGCTGCCCCTCTTGTGGCGTTTCTTCAGAATCCTGCTGCTGTTCAGGAATTGAGAGCTGATAAACATTACAATCTTCAGATGCTTAATGACAAATACCAGGTTCAACAAATAATCGCTTATTGTGGTGAAATAATCTGCTTTTGATGAATGATAAGTTAGTAATTAATCAAAAATAATAGGTTTATTATCATGTAATGTGATGTGTTCTTTTTGATTGTTGGTTTTTTTTTGGACTAGGTGTATGTTTGGAGAAAAATTAATTTTGAGTTAATTGATTAAGTAGAATTGTGTATGTTTGGTTCCACTTTTGGCGGAATCAAAATTGATTTTAGAGGTGTAGAATTCATTTTTTTATTGTTTGCCTGAAAATAAGGAAGCTAAAAAATGTAGCTTCACCCACATTTGTTCGGGATTTGGACATTTAAACAAACACATACTTTGACATTTTTGGTTGTGCATTGACAATAATTGATTTTGTAAAATGAGTTGATGGTAATGCGATTTATGTTTGGACACTTTCATGTAAAAGTGAGTTGAAGGATAAATTTGATTGTAAAAATCAATTCTAGAATCATAAGTTACAATTTCTAGCTTCAAGTAGAACCGTTTCTGGAAGCAAAATCAATTCTACTTTAGGGAAATCAAACATGTCAAAATCAATTCTACACATCTATAATCAATTTTGGCTACTCCAAAAGTGGAACCAAACATACACTAGGACTGCAATGTTGAGAATTATAACTTAGCTAAAATATAGGTTTTGTCTGAAAATTTTAGGTAAGTTTGGAATGCAAGGTGATTTAAGCTACCAAAGGGTGGGGAGTAATCTTATAGTAAGGCTGTGTTTGGCAACAACTTAACTATGTGCTTATTAAAAAAATTCTTTATCACATGAGAGTTTATGTATTGTATAAGTTGTTTGTTTAATTGAAGATGAGATAAGAGACTCCACATAAGACATATAGTAACTGTTTGTTGTTTAAAGTATCTTGTTCAGCTTATTTCATAAATGCAAAAACAGTTTATGGACATCATAAGCTCTTTCGCCAGTACTTAGGTCATAAGACAATCCTATATAAGTTCTTTCAAATGCCCATAGTATGCTCTCTTGCTAGTAAGGATCTAAAGATGTTATTGACTTAGATCTTAGATGATTTAACTCTTTATTGTTTCTAATAAAATACCACTTTTAGTTGAGATTGATAGAATCATAGTAATGTAATATCCTCCCATTGTTTATTTGGAATTTTATTTTTTTAGCATGTATTTTTTTTATCTTGTTTTTCTTCTGGAAGTTCAAATTTTGTTGTATTTGAGTTCTGACTTCTAAAAGGATGATTCTACAGATTGGTCCTGCACAGATAGAGGCATTATACCAATATGCCAAATTTCAGTTTGAATGTGGAAACTACTCTGGTGCTGCTGACTATCTTTACCAGTACAGAGCATTATGCACAAACAGTGAAAGGAGTTTGAATGCATTATGGGGAAAGCTGGCCGCTGAAGTATTGATGCAAAATTGGGATATTGCTCTTGAAGAGCTCAATCGCTTGAAGGAAATAATTGACTCGAAGGTTGTTTATCTGTTGATGTATTGAGTAGCACCGCTTTCTTGCTTGTCATGCTGATGATATTAATAAATAATTAATGTTGGTGAACTTTTTTGCAGAATTTTTCATCACCTTTAAATCAGGTGCAAAGCAGAATATGGTTGATGCATTGGAGTCTGTTCATCTTTTTCAACCATGACAATGGAAGAACACAGATAATTGATCTGTTTAACCAGGACAAGTATGCATTGTCGACTTATTTTTCCTTTCCCCCTGGATGCCTTAATTTGTTTTTAATCAAAACAAATATTTAAATATTGTTTTTGTAGTTAATCGGCATAGTACTTTTTCAATTGCATGCTTCCTCTCTGGATGACTATTTCTTGCATGTTCTGGGTTTAGTATTTTAAATGTTGCTTTGTCTGATGTATGATACATCATGTTCAGGTATCTTAATGCAATCCAAACCAGTGCTCCACACCTTTTGCGATACTTGGCCACAGCATTTATTGTCAACAAGCGCAGGAGGCCTCAATTCAAAGATTTCATTAAAGTTATTCAACAAGAGCAGAATTCATATAAGGACCCCATCACTGAGTTCTTGGCTTGTGTTTATGTCAACTATGACTTTGATGGCGCACAAAAGAAGATGAGGGAGTGTGAAGAAGTAAGTTCTCTTTCTGTTGTCTAGCTAATAAATGTCGACTTTTGAAGTGATGTAAATTTTCATTTTTTTTATTGTGTCCTTATTAGGTATTTGCTTCACCTCTGTTGATTATAATATGCTTACATTTGCAAAAATGCAGGTAATTCTCAATGATCCCTTCCTTGGTAAACGAGTTGAAGAAAGCAACTTCTCAACTGTACCATTAAGGGATGAGTTCCTTGAAAATGCTAGGCTGTTTATTTTTGAGACATACTGCAGGATACACCAACGAATTGACATGGGGTATGTTCCTAATATCTGCTACAAATGTCGTACTACTGTCCGGTTTAACAACTTTTATATAAGCCTTTCTTGTTCACCTGGAAAAACACGCCTCAACTTCTGTACCATTGATCTTTGAAAGTCTATTGCAATCAAATGTACAAAATAAGAGTCATGTTTTTTCTTTACATGCAACACAACTATTTTTTTTACTATAGGGTTGTTCAATTGCTGATATTTCTTTTGAACAGTGTACTTGCTGAGAAGCTAAATTTGAATTATGAGGAGGCTGAGAGATGGATTGTGAATCTCATCCGTGGCTCAAAGCTTGATGCCAAAATTGACTCTGAAACTGGAACCGTTATCATGGAACCTAATCATCCAAATGTGTAAGTTGACTTTGTTACCGACTTGACAAATAAGGGCTTTTTATAGTCTTATGGCTTTTCTACCGTATTAAGTATTAACTTATGAGCACTCACATTTTAGCTTGAGCGTGTCCAAGTATCCCACACAACACTGACACTTGGAGTTGCATATTATCACTTCTATTTTCTAAAAGGAAAATGTTAACGAGTGCCCCTGGGGCACTCTTTAAGGATCATAAGTAGTAAGTTTATTATGAAAATGCATGTAATTAATGCCTTGGAAATCGAAATACTTGACTCTTTTAAAGAATAATTTCTTATTTTGGATAGCTTAAAGAGTGCCCCGGGGGCACTCGTTAACAAGAAATTATCATTGGTGTCTGTGTCAGTTCATTGTAGTGTTCAATTTCCATGTCTGTGTTTCATAGGACATTAGGACTATTGATACTGTAACTAGTATTCTGGTTTTACCATTTTTCCTTTGTTTCTAGGATCCTTAATCTTTGAATTGCTTCATGTCCAGGTATGAGCAGCTGATAGACCATACAAAGGCTCTTAACGGCCGCACTTACAAGTTGGTCACTCAACTTCTGGAACAAGCACAAGCTCAGGCAGCTCGTTAAACTGTCTAGGTAGACTGAGGAGAGTGTATGTTCTATCTTCCCGGGATGCATCATTTTGTTTTTTTGCTATTTAGATTGCATTCAAATTCATGGGATGTAACCTTACTTGAATGTTGTTTTTCTGATAACTCCTATTGTTTTAACTGTCAATGTAGGCATGTAGTATTTATAACTACCATTTTGTTTAATACATTTACCATGAATATCATCATTTCAGCTGTAGGAATACGTCATTCATCATATTTTTTTTACGAGTTTGTCCGCTGTGATTTTCGGCCGCAAAAGCCGCCACAACAAAATTCAACTCACCAGAGCTCCACTCTGCACTGCAATTCTGCTAAATTCAACTCACCAATCACATGGATTTTGTATTGTTTCTGCATTTTGGTACTTTAAATTTTAAGTGTCTATTAATTTAGCCCTTCCATGAGGATTAGGGCTCTTCCCAAAAATTGTGTTTTGCTGATTTGGGAATCGTCTCACCATACCTGAATTCCAATTCCACCTCTGGCAATAGGTAACTTTTAACATCATTCATTGGCCAAGGCAAAGCATAGTCACCTCGCCACAAACAACGAATTCTTCACTAAGTCCAAAACGTTAAAATTATTCGTGCATTGGAACATCGAAAAGAATGTGCGAAGTCCTTTGAACCTAGTATGTTTCAATGAAATTTCTTTCTAAGATATTAAAAACTCATACCAACTGTCCTCCACATTAACAAAGTAAGATGCGTAGACATGTTTTCTTTTATGGAACTTGGTGAGAATTGGAAAAAGTTTAACGAAATTAAAGTTTTATAATAGCGAATTCTGCTTGCATCTATTGAACTTTTTTTTTTTGTTTACCAATTATTGTAAAAATTGCTCACTTGGAGCTCTTTAGAGTACAATTTCTCAGTAAATTTGTTACCCAACGTTAAGCTTTAATTTTAGTTCTTCATATGGCGTTGTTGGAAAAGTGGTGTTGGAGATTACTTGTTGATAAATGAACTTTTTGGTATAAAGTGCTGACAACCAAGTATGAGGCAGAAGAAGGTGGCATTAGGTGGGGTAAGTCCAGGCTTAGGGTGGTGGAAAGATTTATGTGCTGTGAGAGAGGGTGTTGGGGTTCTTGAAGGTTCTTGATATCAATGAAAAGTATAAATACAATTCGTTATAATTTGAAATTCACGATTCACAAACATCAATACTTAAATCTAAAACAAATAAATAATTAAGTGATTTGAATTAATAAATAATTCAAATAAAATTTAAATTTATACAAAAAACTATTGCTTATAATTTACACATGTTAACGAAATAAAAAAATACGGATAGACTGAGGGTTTCACAAAGGTGTCATTAACTTTTGATGCATTTATTCCTATCTTTTTCTATTTGTCATTGTCATCATGTTCGGTGTCTGTGGCAGTGCTTCATAGAGTAGTGATTAGTTGGCTTAACGTTATGTTGCGTGGTCAATTAGGTGCTTGTGGAGCGTGAATAGACACAAGTAAGTACAAGGAGGTGTTATTTTTTATGATATTGAGCAAAACAAGTGGCGCATAGTAGAATGCAAAGAGGTGAATTTGCAGAGGCACTGATGTTTGCAAAGAGGTGAACTTGCGAGGTTCACAATATTAATGCTGCACTCAACAAACTCTCTAGGTGTGGAATGGACTGGACTGGAATTCTTCAGACAGAAAGACTCTCTGAGAAAATAATCACAAAGAAACAGTACAGAAAGCTTGCATATGTGGAAAAGAGGGATCCAACGCTGGAAACGATGATCGAAAGAAAGATGTCAATGTTCAAGAATATGACGTTTATCCTTCAAGATTGAATGTTAGAAGGTCTTCTGGACAAAAGCACGTTTCGTATGTGGAAAACCATGAAGATGACAAAAAAGAATGTGCCCAAAGAAACAATTTTAAGGAATACAAGTAAAGGCGAGTATTCTCATATTCAAGTTGACAAGGTATTGGAGTCGGATCTTGTTCCTAGAATGTTAAATGAGGAAAATTACTCTCCAGCAGAGATCATTGATTGTCCTGATCCAGATTTCAATAACTTTGAGAAGGACACAGCAGATGATTGTTTTGCTGTTAATCAATCATGGACAATTTTTTATACCACTGATGCTATGCCAAGATTTTATGCACTTGTCAAGAAAGTGACCTTCCCTTTCAAGGTTTCTTTCAAATATTTTTAGGAAAATATCTTTAGGACTATTGGTCAACAGATTCCTTGGGCTAAAAATATTTGACATCCACATCATCCTTCCCTATAAATCTCTCCTATTCTACAATATCCATACTGATGACAAATTGATTAATAGAGGATGTAATGTGGTATCTTGGTGTGATCTTTGTCATAGTAACAATGAGACTAGCAGTCACCTTTTTCTTTTTTGCAGATTTGCTTGTGACATTTCGAACTGGTGCAGTTCTTTGCTGAATTTGCAGTTAACACCAATTTCTATCATTCAAATGCTTAATGTTTGTGATAGAGGTTGGACTCGACAATGCAAGGAGGTGATTCTCGTTGGAATTATTAATAATATTGACAAGTTGGTTCAAATACCACTTTGGTATAGTATAGTCAGGGCTTCCAATGATAAAATAAGTACAAATGTATAGTAATTACAAATATGCTTTCTAAATAGTAGTTGTAAACTCCATTGCTTTTCTTCAACATTTTCAAAATAAAGCAGTATTAGATATGAATCACATGGAGGGAAATTCCAATCAAATTTCTTCAATACAATACATAATTATTTTAGCAGATTATCAGATGGAAATCTTCAATGACAGTATGACACCAAACTCATATAAACAAATGAAGAATACAATGGAGAAAGATAGAATAAAAATAAGATGTATACGCATTTTAGACATGTATTATGTACCTCACTAGTAACATTTCTCCTCTCAAAAACCAAGAAAAAAAATCCGTTAGAAGAAAAACGTAATGGTCAGACTCATTCATAAAACACACCATATATGCATGCGAAGATTTTCAAAAGGTGAGGAACCAAGCATGAAATGAGCTTGTTAAGTAGTTTTTCCCTACACCCTTGAGTTGATTTTAAAAATTCATGCATTGGTTCTCATTCTGATTTGAACACACATCCGAAAATCCTGTTCTTTGCCGTGGTGTGCTCATAGACCTTACTTTTGCTTTGCTAGATTCAGTCACAGCCATGTACTTAGGAAAAACCGGAGAATTCGGCAGAGAACTCTCATCTCCGATTGAACTTCTTTTTACATGAGAAAATGATTTTCTTTGGACTGAAACTTGTGATTTCAATCCTTCTTGCACTTCATTTCTTATTGTGATATTTGAAGGATGAGCTGGTTTATAAAGAACATCCCAGTTACATGGTTCTTTATGTAGCCACTCTCCTAGAGTACGACAATTATCTTCAACAAATTCTTTGTTGTGCAAAGATTCTTCCACCATTTGGGAAAACATTCTCTCCTAAAATATATACATTATAGGTTATTTTTTAGTATATGACATGAAAAAAGAAAGGTTCAATTTTCAATTTTTTTGACTATTTTTTGTTTATGTGAAATGATATGCGATTACCTTTTGCGAAGAAGAGTATTGCCTCATGCGGTCTCTTTTGACAATAGCCTCTTGCTTTCTTAACCATATTGCTTCAATGTCTTCTCTCGAGTGTGAGCTACAATTCCAAGTTCTTTGACTATGGAGTTCAGGCTGCAAAAATTCCTGAGTTGATTATATATATCATGAGGGTTGCTCAAATTCAATATTAGAGATGTAGTTAGTATTCACACAAAAAAGGCATAATTATCTAGTAGTTAGTTAAGGCTTAAAAGTTTATTGATGGTTTGTTACTAACTTAATCTCTATATAAGTGATGTTACCTTTGATGTAAACATACATTCTCTTTATCAATACATTTTCTATTTTACTTGTTATACTTTTATCTTAGCCATAACTTCTATCTAGCTTATGATATAAAAATTATTCAACTATATCATAAATGTGACATATTTACCTTAAGTTCATTCTCTTCTATCTTTATCTTTTGCTTTGGAAACTGTCTTATATGGTCATTTTTGTAGTTTTCTTCCTTTGTATGGATGCTTCTTTCCTGGATTTGCTTCTGAGTTTTTGCATTTGAGGGAATATTCTTCAAAGTTCTAGACACTCGACGCCTAACAGCTTCACCGCGAATTATGGCTTGAAGTCTTATAACTCCCTTCAATGCTCTTAATGCTTTCCTAGCCTGTTTTTACCAATTTAGAATTCAAGATCAAGTGAATTTATAAGTACTTATTTCTTTTGTTAGCCAACTAAGACCAATCTGCACTCGAATCCACTAAAATTGAAGAATAATTATAGCTTATTTGCAACACTTATTACTAGACACCTTTTCCTTTTCCTATAAAGTTCATCCATCTCTTCTCACCTATATGGACAATTATACTACCAAAATAAAAGGAATCTAAAACAAGACTTCATGAAAAGATTGGAATGAATCCAACCTTAAGCACTATCCAATTCCTGCTAATTTTGTCTATGTAAATCTCTTGCTAACAACAAACCTAAAATATTAAACCATACTTAGAATTCAATGATGAATACTACAAAAGAAGAAACAGGTTTTAGGAAGCTCACAAGATGCGCACGGTAGACACTTTGAATCTTGATGGCAGCCAAACTTCTGTCTCCCTTGGATAGATACGAATAAGAACGAGAGGCGCCACCTGTGAGCTTGACGACCTCAGCAGCAGCATGTGCAGCAGCAATAGCAGCCTCTGCAGCAGATGCTGTTGCAATAGCCACAGCCAATGCATGCTTTCTCTGTTCTGCACTTGCTTCAATCAAAGTCCTGTTTGAAGCTGTAATTTTGGGGTATAATAGCTTTTGTTTAATCCTTGCAAATCTCCATCCACATTTCTTTTGCTTCTGATGATATTACACAATAATTTATATTATTTATAGTACTATTGTAAGATGATCATAACAATATATAAGAATTCCTAGACATGAATGTATCTCTTACTTTGTCCTTTGACTCAGAAATGAATAGACCTTTCACCCATCCAAACCAGCTCTTCCTCTTTGCCATGAATGAAGATTTTTCACATCACTCAAACCGAATTTTTCACATACCATTTTTATTCATCAAACACATCCTATACTTGATCTTCAAGAAAGAAGAGGAAAGTCATGAGTAACATATATATTTTATTTAAAAATAGAAAAATAAGCACTTGTGAGACCGTTTGGGAGAGCTTATGGACATGTTATAAGCCGAGTTTGTGGAAATAGCTTATGACATGTCCCTAAACTGTTTTTATCTTATTTTCATAAGCTCTTTAGTATAGTTTTCGAAAATAGTTTATTGCTTATATAAAAACAGTTGTACTTTATATCATTTATTGTTATAGAAATAACTTATACATAAACACTTATACGATAATTAACTACGCAATAAAAACTTAATGAAGTCATTTACATAAACAGGGCCTAAACAAACTAGTAACACTGCAAGTAAGGCCATTTCAAGAAACTAACATTTTCATAAAACAAGTGACTCCAAAAAAATAAGATGGTGAAGTTAACCAATGAAAAGAGAATTTGTAAGCACCATGAAGATGATTACCCTCCTAAATATGATATTTCAAACTCACAAGTGTGATTCTTTGTTCTTTGTGTGTGTCAACAAAATTTATAGCCTTTATGAATAATGTGGTTAAGAATTGAGTACCTACTACCATGTAGTATAATAATATAATATAAGCTCATAATGTGAAAAGAGAAGAAAGAGCTGCATTGGGAAAGCCATAATTATGGATGATTCTTGTAATGATGTGGTCAATGGAGTTGGCATCTTTACATGACTCATGGTTGCTTTAAAGATAAACTTCAATAAACACTAATGGGGTCCCTATTGCTACGGTTCATTTGATATGTTTGATTTGCCACTCTAACTAAAACACCTTTTGTTAACTAAGTGATTGGGAGAAAAAAAAAAAACCGATCAAATTCCAAATTATTAAGATCTCTTTCTATTTTTTTTTGTCTTAAATGAAATGGTAATTCACTGAAATTAAATTCACACATAACTGTGGGGTTTGGGTTCGAACCTGGTTCACGATGTCCGGCCTTGCAATTTCGACATTTGTCAGTTGAGTTAGGATTTCTAGATTAGGACCTCTTTCTCTAACAATCACAAGATTAACATAAAACAAAAAATAACTTTTATTTCCCATTTTCGGTGGAATGTTCTTATAACTGAAAAAAGATGGGACACTTTGAATTTAAGTAAATAATAATAATAAAATTTAAACTTATAACATGCTATTCTTTATGACTCAAAAACGTGTAACATAATATATAACCTAAAATTGGGCAATCTTTTGTCATCATAAATTCTTAAAAAAAATTGGGTGGTATTTGCCTATTTTAAAGTGATAGGTAAACTCATGGTGAAGTAGCATATCATGATATAGCAAATTTGAGAAGAGATCTTTGAAATGTTACATAAATGTTTGTCTGCACACTTATGGTGAAGTAGTAATATTTGGACTTTTCTTTGTTAGCTTTGTAATTTTATTATCACATGGTATGGTAGGATACGATATATAACCGGCCCGATGCTTTCGGCTAAGGGGGCATTATCTCATTTGCATTAATGCTTCATGGTGAAATTTGAAAAATAATAGCATGTGAGAGTGACCTATCAAATTCAAAACACACAAGACTAATTCACCTATATTATCAATAATAATGCGTATGTTACCCAAAGTTGGCACTTATCATCTCTACTCCCCTCTCTTTCATTTTTAGTTTTCGTTTTATGACTTTTCTTTACCTATTAATACAACCAATAAATTTTGTTACGAGGAAGGGAGGGAAGGACTTGGGAAAACAAGAGCAAGTGAAAGAAATAAAGCATTGGAAGGGGTGAGTTTCATTTTTCTTCATAATATAAAAATCTCTTTAATTAAGAAACTAAAAAATTGTATTGGAAGAAGATTTATATAAATTCTTTAAATTTAATCTATGTTGCTATAATGTTTTTAAAATTAAAAATATATTAATCATAAGTATGAATTAACCATTCTTTGAAAAATTACTCTTTTAAAAAATATATAACATTTCTCCATTTTTATCTATATTTCCCACCCACAAAGCCATCTCTTCCACTATGCTCCAAACTCTCAAACAAAACCTAAATGTGTGTATCTCTCCTTTTTAGTTTTGGAGACAAAATGTGAGGACATATCTCAATCAATAATAAAATATTAATTTGTTACATTGTAGAAGTCTAATCGCTTCCGTTAAGCTCAATTTTTTTTATTGTTGGATTCCGTTAAAGTCAATGACAACCTCTCTTTTGCATAGGTACGTGGATATGAGTTTTTTTTTTTTTTTGAGGGATGAGTTAAAATTTTATCGAATAAACTTGCATTTTTTTGAGTTCAAATTAAACTAATATTATCGGCTAGTTGGGTGTAATTGGTGATGACAAATACATCATAGAAAAACATTTACATAAAAGAAATTTTATATTTTAGATTCATTCAAAATTTACATTTTAGAACCATTTAATAAATGATATATCTAATCTATATTAGAAACTAAATACATCATTTATTAAATCAACCTAATAAATTAACTTATATAACAAGATATTTTGAATTCACCAAAATTCTTTGTTGAATACACATACTTGATTTTTATATACAAATTCTGGTCCCAATCTCTCTATGGTACTTGATGTTAGCACGTTTTTGACTTCAGATAATTGAGAATTTAAGCGCAAGGCTGACGGGTCCATACATAAACACGGGGTACTAATAAGGTGACTTTAGAGCTGTTCTTGGTTTTAATCAAACCTTTTTAATTTCTTTTCCACAATTTGTCTAAGAAAATGAGAAAAAGAGTGACTTTCGCGCTGTTTCTATGTCCCAACAAGGTGTTCATTATGAGAAAGGTTCAACAAACTTTACTATTTTATTTTATTTTATTTTATCTTATCTAATTGACTAAATATTTTTAAGTTAAATGTTTGTAAGATGTTATTTCACCCGTCTCAAATTATACAAAATCGCTTTGAGAAAAAGTTTATCCCCAATCATAAATCGTTTTACAATACCAATGAAATATTAATATTACTTTTTTATTATACCCTCAACTAGTATTTATTATACTATTGACAGGTGGAAATGGTTGCTCGATCCCGTTCATTGCTATACCGTGAAAGGGGCTTATCATCTTCTTACATCGGTGGATGAGCCTCATGCTAGGGGTTTATTTGATAATATTTGGCATAAACATGTTCCTCTTAAAGTTTCTTTATTTTCTTGGCGACTTCTTCGCAACAGTCTATCCACGAACGATAATCTAGTGAGGCGCCGTGTCCTTCACCATGATGTTAACCAGTGTGCTGGAGGGTGCGGTTTTCAAGAGACTACTAGCCATTTATTTTTAAATTGTGCCACATTCGGCAATCTGTGGGTTTCTGTTTCGCAATGGTTACATATAACTTTTGTTGCTCCAGAGGTGCTTCGTGATCATCTTCTTCGGTTTGGTCATTTAGCAAGGTTTCTTTTCTAAAATTAATAGGGCTTGCATGTGTATGAGTTATTTGGAAGGAAAGGAACAACCGTGTTTTTAATTAGAAGGCATCAAAGTTACATCAGTTGACAAACAGGGTAAAAATGCTTTCCTTTCAGTGGTTAAAGGCGTGTCTGTCAACCTCTTCTTTCAGCTATCATGACTGGTGGAGACACCCTCTACTCTGTATGGGAGTTTTACTATAACTTTGCTGTTTTTCTTCTGTTTATTATTATGGTGTGTTTATTGAGGCACTAGTGCCTTGACTTTGTGCAAACTTTGAGTGGTTCTCTTTTGCATGACTTGTGCGAGATGAATCACTCATTTTGATCTATTAATTCCATTTTGGCTTGTTCAATTTTTTTTTATTCTCTCGTCTTTCAATTACTTAATTTATCTTTTCCATACCATTTATTGAGGACAATCCTGTTAAACAACGAATATTATCCATTTTCCATACAAAATTAATTATATTTCTTAATACGTGTGAAATGTCCAAAACCTCTTATAATTTTGGACGGAAGGATTGATTACTTAAGTTGTTTTTGTAATAAATTTGTCTTTTAAGTCATAAAATATTTTCACCGTTATCCTCTTTTCATCAAACTCCATTAGAAAATGTTTATGTGGATGTCTAATGCTAAGTTGGTGGGTCCAAATTCACTATTCTCAAAGCTAGAGAGTTCTTAGGTGTATCATTTAGTATTAATTTGGAACAAAATTGTTCGATTACTTGATATATATTTGTTAGTGCATTTCTCTTTTGTAGTGTTTTAATTTGCATGATATACAAAATTAAGAACTATAATAAATAGGATAAATTAGATTTGATGTATATTGAACTTATCTCCCTCATTATTAAGTGCTAAAACCCATATTATTAATTAAAAATAACTGATTTTGAAACCCAAAAGAAGATCAAGTTTTTAAGGAAGAATGAGTTTATGTATCGATACATACATCTGCATGATCCGTTACATACTGAATCATGTGTTGTAAAAATTGGTTGGGGATTCTATGTATCGGTATAATATACTTCATATGAGCCGATACATACTGAAAGAATTTTTGAAAAATGCAAAATTCAGCTCTGATTTATCGGTCCATGCATTGCATGATCCGATACCTAACAGGCTAAATCTCCACTTTTCAAAGACATAAATGTTCATGTATCGATACATGATGCACATGGATTGATGCATGCTGATAATTTTTAATTATATTCTCTAGAATCAAAACAAAAATTCAGCTACAAAATTTTCAATCCCTTATACTTTTTTTAACAGTATAAAAAGAATTTATGCATCTTTTAATAATAAAAAAAATAGAGAATACAAATATACAAGTGTTCTTCATCATCTTCTTCCAACCTTCACTACGGAGGTCAACCAATGTAACTAAATGTGATGTTGTACGTCAACAACTTTTCATACCGTTATTGAACTGTTGTGATAAGTTGTTTTCCATGTTGGGTAGCAAATTACTGATTTGATATATCATCTAATAATCTAAAAACATAGGATTTTCACATCGGATGTACATTTGCAACTGATGTCAAATAGGCATAATTCACATCGGATATAAGTTTCCCCGATGTGAATTCTCGCATCATTATAACCAAAAATATATTTCACATATGCCCCAATTCCCACTGATGTGAAATATACTCTTTTGTTTTACGCTTTCTGCTTAAAATGTACTAAATATGCATTGTGAAAACGGACCGAAAGTGATCAAAACAAAAACAGGTCGAACCCTCTGTGATAATGATACCACAACCCATCTAATTCCTTACAAAATAAAACAAACACCCAAAATTATTGAGTTTAAGATATCGACCTTCAATCAAATAAAAAAAAATATTATACAAAATTAATGATATTTATAAACTTGAGGATATTTATCCAATTCATATATAAAAAATATATAAATGGGGTGTTGAGAGCAAACACCGTTTAACACAATCTAAAACACTAACACAAAAACAATCCAAAACATAAACACAATACCACAATCCAAAAAACAAACAGAATACCACAATCCAAAACAATAACACAAAAACAATCAACTTTTCTCATCAAATCATCACCATGCCTTCTCTATTCCACCAAAACAGAAACACACTACCATAATCTAAAACTCTTAACACAGAACTCACATGGTTATTGCTACTCGTAATACCTTACAACATCATGGAATTTTAGTAAATCTAGCGCTTGATCCTCTTCTAGTTAACCAAATAAAATACACAATAATCCTCATTGCCTAAATTCACTAGCCAAATTCCCTATATACATTTCATCATCCATAGTTTATCTTCTTCTTTTTTTTTTGAACAGGCAAAAATGGAACTTATATTAACACCAAAATGTCGTTTCTTTTGCACAAGGCGTGCTAAAAGAAAACAATCAAAATTACACAGTATGTACAAGAAAATAAACACCAAGGGGTCGCTATCCTATACCCAAACAAAGGAGCGGGCAAGATAACTAATTATGAACCCCTAACACATAAACCGCATTGGCCGCTTTTAGCCACCAATAAGAATTGATTTTCACCTTTTCAAGCATCTCGTGAATAGAGATATCAGTGTTATTAAACTGATAAAAAGTAATACCAAAATAACCCCCCATATATTTAAATCGGGCACACATTACTTTTTCTATTATAACCTATCCTAGACTAGTAATTTGTGGGAAAATACTTGGATGCCATTGATATTTGGTGTCATTGGTGTCTTTAGTTCATTTTATCGATTAATTTATATAAAATGATTTTTTTGAGAGGTATATAAAAATGTGATTGATTAATTTTTATATTTGTAAGAGGCTCAAATCAACAGCGAATTTTTTTTGGAATGAATCAAATTGAATAAAAAAAATAATAATATCGTTTTTAGAAGAGGAAACACCCCTATTATCACTCCAATAAATCTGCAGAAATAGTATCACATTCAATATGCATTCAATATCATCTTTATATATATCTTTCTCTCTTCCATTACACTCACGCACTCTAAACTCTAACCTAACCTTGTTTTATTGATTTTGTCTGCGCAGCCACAGAGCTGAAAAAGATGGACAAGTATAGCATACTTGGAGTGGATGGAGATGCAAGCTACGAAGATATAAGGAAAGCTCATGAAAAATTCCCACGAAAAATTCCCACGTATCAAAGAGGCCTATGACGCTTTAATGAAGGAAGTCCATGCTCAACCACCTTCCTCTTCTTCTTCTTGTTCTTCACGTCCCACAAATCAGAATGGTAACCACTACGCTTCATCATCTTCATCGTCTTCATCATCATCAACATCATTATCTTCGTCTTCATCATCATCATCGGGGACAGAGCTAGAAGAGGGTGATATTTTTGATGAGATCTGTGATATTTATAGGAAGAAAGTTGGTGGGTCAATAGACATGGTAATCAACCTTATTCACAATTGGGGGGCAAGGAATGGTTCTTCACTACTTCGCAACAGCCCTGTAACAACTTACGTCGTCGATGATGCTTCACAAATTGGTGTAGTTGGTTTTCCTTTATATAGCTTGTTGGAGTTTTTTCTTTTCATTAAACTTAGTTGTTGGAGTTTAGATCAGTGGATCACAGTTAGTCATGTTTCATTTTGCAATTGAAAGTCAATGAAGTTAAATTTTCTTATTCAAAATTTCTATTGCATGTAATTTCTTCTACAAAGTATTCCAGGTTTATAAATTATGTGTTTAGCTCATTATTGCTTGCCCACTCGTGTCAATCTTAATGCAAGAGGAATTCAGTGCGAGGAATCATGTGTTATGTGTGAAACTTTTGCGGAATCCCACACTTATCTCTTCTTTGTTTGCGCAAAAGCCATGGATTGTTGGAAGAATATTGGCTTACATGTTGTCTTAAGTGAGCTGCTGCCTCTTGCTAACAACTTTACTACATTGTTGTTTGACTTTGTGCACAGATTATCCTCCCAACAACAACAAGCAGCCGGCATGCTCTTATGGAGCCTTTGGAAAACTCGCAACATCAAATTATGGGATTCCACGGACACGACAACCGCAATCACCATCTCTCGCGCAAAGGACACTCTTCATGAATAGATTTACATGCAAAGTGCAAAAACTCAACCAATCGACCCGGATCACCATATCTCTTGGGTTAAACCTCCTGGCGGCACGATTAAATGTAACATGGATGCCGCAATTTTTCAAAACAACGCTGTAGCAGGTTATGGCATTTGTTACCGAAACTCTGAAGGTGAGCTCCTCTTGGGTAAATCAGCCATCATTCACTCATCTTTATCTGTTCTAGAAGCCGAGGCAATCGCTTTACTTGAAGCTATGAAATTATCGATCTCTTCTAGATTCCATCATGTGTACTATGAAACTGACAGTAAGATCCTTACTAAAGCCATCCTCTCTAACACTATCCACCACAATGAGTTTGGTGATCTCGTTGCTCAATGTAGGAATCTTTTGATTACAAATTCTGGCTTTAAGGTGTCATTTATTAGAAGGCAAGCAAATAGAGTTGCTCATAGTATAGCTAGAGCATCTTTAACTCATCCTAGCCCCTACATTTTCAATTAAGTTCCATCTTCTTTGTACTCTTTCTTTATGAATGAAATGATTTAGTTTGCCTTTGCTCAAAAAAAATACAATTCTTTAAACATAAAAGATGTGAAAGAGCGAGAAAACAGTTGAATTGACTTATCTGTCACAATTAGATTGATCAATGTCATTTGACATTCCCGCATTAGGGTTTGTTTGTTTCGGGTGATAGTTGAAGGAAAGACTCAGTAAGGATAGAAAGTAGAAGGATGGGCAATCTTTCCATAGTTTGAAACAGCCTTAAAAAGGTAAGGAAGGACACTGATGGGCTGGGTCCAACATAAAAAAATGTTTCTGCTCTTTACCGGACTGAAAGCATAGAAAAAGCACTGTTTAGAGCAAAATTACATAATAGACCCACAAGTGCAAATGATTTTCAATGTGACATTAAAATATATTAAATTAAAATTAAAATATACTATCTTTTTTTTTTTTTGAGGGAAATATATACTAATGAATTAAATTCTTGCTGTTGTGTTCTATCGAAATAAAATAAATGTGCAATTATGTAGTTTTATATTA
>Ga0228711_1003759_pt1 | contig 23561 bp, 9 predicted proteins | sample MedpolnodulmetaG_2_FD_177996 | JGI IMG/M metagenome (GOLD analysis project Ga0228711, IMG submission 177996) | Root nodule microbial communities from Medicago polymorpha collected in Santa Monica, California, United States - brown nodules | ecosystem: Host-associated > Plants > Roots > Nodule...
ATTGAAGAGTTTGTTTTTTTTTTTTTTATGGAAGAATTAAATGAATCATGAAAAACTAGATTGAAGTTTGATGTGAGTTTCTGTCATTGGAAGATGAAAGTGAAGAAGGTAATATAAAAGAGAATAAGAAGAAGAAGGCTCGTGAGAGAGACAAAGAAAGGGTATGAAACTATGAATGAACTTTGATGACCAGAAAAGAGAGAAAATTACTATGGGAAATGGAAGTAAAATAAAATAAAATTGACATGTGTCTTGTTTTGTGGAATAGAGAGAGATATTTATTAAAGCTGGCAGACATCAGACTATATACGGTCGGGTCTCGAGTACCAAGGGTGCTAATTCCTCAACCCAAAACCGTCCACAGTAAACCAATACAAACCGCTTATCTAAACCCGTCAACCCGGTTTGACCCGCCCGCTGTCCTTTTCTTGCTCACGGGTTAGCCGGTTTCGAGCGGGGCAGACCCATCTATCCAACCCTAACTGTTCACTCACCCCATGACAAATATTATACCATTGCAACTTTGCAAGTAAACGACACGTCACGTAACAATGCATTAAACATCTAATCAAATACATATATCAACCATGTACGATTCATTCATCACTTAATAATACACATGACAAATATGTATACAAACATAAACAAGCATTCATGAAGTGAATTCAAACACATTTCAACAACAATCACTCATCAATTAATGATTTACACTCAATTAATCTAAAATATTCAAACAACTTAACAACAACAACAACTATGAAGTTTAAGCACATAACACAACAATTTCATGAAGTTTATCATACCCACAAATTCACTTGAATTAGGAGCACGAAATTCATCGCCAAAATTCATCAAAAGTCACAATTAACATAAAAGCACTTAAATTCATAATTGAAAATTAAAGAATATGACTTAATTGATGAAGAGAAATCATCCCCCTTACCTATAATTCTTCAAGAATCCAAACCCTAACTTCACTTTAACTCCTAGCCTCCAATCCCAAGCTTTCTCTCTAGCTCCTCTTTTCTTTCTCTTGATCCACATTCTCTCTACCTCTCTCAAAATGTTTGTGAAATTAGTGAATGGATGTAATAACCTAATTTTCTCACAAGTGTTGTGTTTATATAGTCACCACATAATTGAGCTAAATCTCTAATTGTCTTAACGAGCTCAATATTCTCACCAACTAATCCACCTAAGTTACTACGCACTTAAACCGTCAAAATAACGAATAATTTCCGTCTCTAAATAATTACCCCAACCCACTAGTAACTTAGTAAAAATAATTACTCCCACTTAAAACATCAAAATAACCCTCTTAATGAAATGACTAATTTACCCTTGCTCATCAAATGACCAAAATACCCTTTAGTCTAAAAATGGCTAAAATACCCTTCTAGACAAAAAATTCACTAATCCTGAATAAAATGCACACAGAGACAATTAATCACACACAAATACATATATACACAAATAATAAATAATTAAAATAATTCTAGCGAAAAACGGGTTGTTACAGGCGGGGGCTCCTTCCCCTTCTGATATGTGGTGGGGAAGGAGTGTTGCAGAGAGCGATCATCCGATTCTTTGATTGCTCCAGTTCAGCAATGCGTCAATTTTGCTCCTCGGTTATCGACGTTTGTCATTCGACCGTGCAGAGTAAGTAGCTGATCCATGCATCTATTGGAGTGGAATTGTCTTCCGCCTCGTCAGATCGTGGAGGACCTAAGATGGGTTGTTCTTGCAACTAAACCGCTGGGTGGGAACTCGTCGGTGTGGTTCCTCTCTGTGGGCTAGGTGCAGGAGAAGGATAGGTTGTTTGTCCGACGCGGTTGGGGGGTTGGACTTGGTTCTGGAGACGTATGGTAGCACCGTTGGCAGTCATGGTTTTTTAGTGAAAGCTTTGGTTTTTTGTAGGTAAAAACGGGGATAGCTTGTTATTTCCCACAAACAGCGCCACTGATCGTACCTGATTAGAAGGTGACTGTCGGTGCTTCTTTAATGCGGTGGTTGAAGGTGGTGGAAATGCGTCAGTTGAATACTGGAACGGCAAGGGGATGTGTACCTGCAGACATACCGACACTCAAGTCAGTAGAGGTTAGAAATGGGGATTTAAGAGTGATAGAGATTCTACCTTGGGTACTGCGAGGATCCCCCTTTATATAGAGGTGGGTGAATGCAGAACCGTTGTAATGGCACACGTGTGCCCGACGGTTACGAAATCGTGGAAAGTGTAACTGTCGGGGAGAGATTCGCAGGAACATGGGTAAAGAGACGTTACAGTTCGTTTGAACTGGTCTTCAAATTGTACTAGAGAAATCCTTTGTTTCTTATGAAATGATATGTTATATTCTCTTTGCCATTGAAATTCTTTGTTTGTTTTGGCGCGTGGTCGGAAGAAGATAAACAATACTATCAGAGTTTTGAAAGCGACGTTTTTTTAGAAGAACACAAAAATGTTCAAAAGTCTCCCAGGCTGCTGATGTGTCCATCAGAGCTTGCTTCTTTCAAAATTTGAATCCTTTAGAGCTTGTTCTCATCAGAGTCTTAAAGGCTTTGATGTTTCTTCTAACCAGTGCTTTGACTTTTTGTTGACCTTTCTTCAGATCATATACTAAGTCTTAAGAAGTTTTCAATGCTTGTCTTGAGTACCAAAATGTTTTCCTTTGCGTTCTAAGCTTGATATATAAGAACAAAAAACATGACTTTGAAGTTAGAATTTAATATATGGTCTTGCACACTTGAACACACATTAGAGTACCAAATTGTTCTTTCATACATTGTATCATTAAAACCATAGACATTGTTCTAAAATCTACTTTGGTTCAATAACAAGGAGACTGGAAATTAGGGTGAAATCGTTGGGGGAGAAAAGAGGAGGGGTGTATTTCTGGGTTCATATAACAACGAAGATCAGAGGACATGAAGATTGTAAGGAGATGAAGAAAGACCGTCAGAAGATGAAAATTGTTAATCTTTATTAATTTTATTTAGTCAGTTGTACTTCTTGTTCTGGACCGGCTAAAGCTTTTTAGGCCCAATTACTTAGGTCCAATACAAATACAACCTAAATTCCGCATTTGACAATATAACTCGCAACATGCCCCTTCTCTGCGAGGAGGGTGCTCGGAGCAACTGAGACTAGTTCAAGTGAACTGTAACGTCTCTACCCACGTTCCCGTAAATCTCTCATTGGCGGTTACACTTCCTACAAATTCGTAACCGCCGAGCACACATGTGCCTCATAACGGCTCTGCAAACACCCACCTCTATATAAAGAGGACTCTTTGCAGTCCCCAAGATAGAATCTATCTTCTCTACGAACCCCCATTCTGATCTCTTACTGACTTGAGCGTCGGAGTGTCTGCAGATACACCACCCCACCCCCGTTCCAGTTATCCAACTGACGCATTCCACCACCGTACTCAACAACACCGACAATCACCTTCTCATCAGGTACGATCAATTCTTTTTTATTTTTTAATTAAAAAAATTACACTATGACTTTATTTGTCGGAGGCGTGTTTGAACAACTATTTGTACAACAACTTTGTGGACAACCATAAATTTACAAAGAAAACAAGTATTCAAACAAAAATCAAATCAATAAAGAGAAAATAAAAACATAATATGAGTATGAAAAATAAAATTGTTACAAAATAGTTATACTAATATTATTTTTCTATTTCTTAAGAGGTCAAACTCATAATTTTCAAAAAAGTTTTTTTTAGTAAATGTTTCATAAAAGTCGAAAGATCAAAGTCACAAAAGTCACCCAACACAAAGTCCCTGAAGTCCACACCCTCTATATATCATGTATAGACAGCACAGTGGAGTAAGATATGTGGCGTCTGGTAACAAACAATCTTTGTTGAAGAGACAAGACAGACAGAATGAGTGACTGACAGACAGACATAGATCAACTCCCTTTTCTCTTCTCTCCACTCCATCCCATCCCATCCCATGGCCATGGCTTCTTCATCATCATTCTCTACCATCCACCCTCGTTCTTTCACTCTCCCCACCCAAAATCACCACTTCCCACTCCCATCTCTCTCCATCATCTCCCGCCGTCGTCCACATTCCCACTCCAACAACCTCTTCACTCCCCGTCCTCCCATAACCGCCATTTATGCATCCACTAACGGCGGTGGCGGAAGCGGAGGAGAAGGCGGTGGAGGAGGCGATGGTGGTGGCGATGATGGTGAATCAGAGGGTAGGGATCGGAACAGAGAGGAAGCGTTGCTGGTACTTACGGAGGTAGGTAAGTCATTGGAGAGTTTGCCAGCGGATTTAGCGGAAGCAGTTAAAGCGGGACGAGTTCCGGGTTCTATTGTGAAGAGATTCTTTGAGCTGCAAAAATCAAGTGTGTTTCGATGGTTGCTTAATTTTGGAGGGTTTAGGGAAAGATTGCTTGCTGATGATTTATTTCTTGCTAAGGTTGCTATGGAATGCGGTGTAGGCATCTTTACAAAGGTTAGTTTTTCATTTCATATTAATTTTGATTTTGATTCTTTGTACCAATATTGGTTGCTACATGATTGATATACATTTGTGATTGATAGTCTTCCTAACATAGATACCTTGGTAAAAGTGATTCTTTGGAGTTGGTAGTCTAATTTAGTAAATAATTTAGTGTAGAGTATGGAAGACAAGCAGACAACAAGCTACGTCAGTAACTCGTTTGGCACAAAGTTTGTTTTTGATTTTGTTAGACACTCTTAAATAGATTATTCATTTTTTCAAAAGTTCATTGACTTTACTCTATCAAATTTTACTCATATTAGTCATTTTGAGAGTTAGGGACCAAATTAGATAGTATTATTGAAGACTAAATTGATAGCAAGTGGTTAAATATAGAGACCAATTTGATAATAAGTGGTTAAATATATGAACCAACTTGACAGGTTAAAAGAGTCGGGAATCTGTTTGAAATATTTATTTATAATCTCAGAAACAGATTTGCGAGCGCCCTACATAATCATGGACTAATTTGGTCATTCACTGACTTCAGACTTGCTAATTTTAACAGTAGAAAGGAGGACTCATGTTATGAATTGTCTTAAATATAGTACTTGCCAATGAGATAAAAACTAATGAAGATATAACTACATTGATTGCTTCTCCATCTTGTATTAAATGTCGATTAAGATTATGTACACTTTTTAATAAAACTATTAAGTATACTAATTATTATACTTTAATGAGCTTCTTTGATTTAAGTATCCCAATTAGTGTAGCTCTTAGGTAACTGAAATATGGTAAATAAATGTATTAAGAGAAAAAGGTAACCGTTTTTTTTTTGAACCAAAAGATAACTGTTAGTTCATTAGTTCTTTGTTTTTACAATAAATGTGTTAGTTATTCTTAATTTAGTTTCCCCTAGGTTACCTTAGTTGGAGTGAATCTTATTCGAGGCGTGTCGATCACTAAATGCGTGAGTCTAGTCTGTTTTGCTAGACCCAACCCCATTGGTATTGTTATTGTGAAATGACAAATAATAATGAGTCAGTCCCGTAAGTACAACTGAGTTACTAGCTCAATGGACATTTGATAAGCTGGGGCGTGGGTTCGTACCAGCAGTTCCCTGTTCTCAGCACTTGGTGTGTGTGTGACTTTCATTGCTAGGTTTCCTTCAAACTAAACAATAAATATAACATTTCATATATTCCCGCAAAATAAAATGTCACATACTACATCTTGTAAAAATAGATTTTAATATAAGTATTGTCTGGCCCTTTAAATCCACCCTGATGAATGATGATAGTAACATATGCTTATTTACATAGCGGCAAATTTTGTCTCTTAACCAACATTACCTTAGTCCCACTCCCAATGCAATTGAATTTGGATCCCTTAATTAAGCTATCGGGCTCGAACCCTGTGGATGGATAAAACATGGTTGGGAGGGGAGACTCTACTAAAGGTGGCCAACTGGCCATCCAGATTCTTCAGCAGAGATTAGTCTTTACAAATTTTGTTTTTTTTTTATATGGTTGAATTATTGAAAATATATATAATTGGAACTTCTGTTTTATAATAGGAACTTTTGTTTTTAAACAATAGTATAATATATTATTGGGTCTTGAACGGGAAACAGAGGATGGTAGAGAGAAAAATTATTTCACAAATATTTTTTGGTAACAATGAAGTTGTTAATGGGTACAGGAAAGTTTGAACACATGCAAAAAGAGCTAGTTTAGATAAAAACTCCAAAGAAGTACTTTTGGAAAAAGAAATATTAGAAAAATAAAAAATCTGAGTTTTTTAACCAACAACTCCATTCAATCATAAACATATTTAAATTATAAGGACCACTTATTTTAATAGAAATCTCCATTCAGCTACAAGTTAATCCAAACTGGCTTTAACAACTGAAGTCTTTGATACAATACATTATGTTCTGGACCAAACCTGTCACATCTAGAAAATCGTGGTTTTTTTCTTTTGTACTATAGAATTTTCTTGGTCATCCATTTGTAATGAATATTGCGTTTACATTTCAGACTGCTGCGGAGTTGGAGAAGCGAAAAGAAAACTTTACTAAAGAGCTTGATTTTGTTTGCGCTGATGTGGTATGCTATATATTTTTGTTTATATATTGTTTGAGTCTCATTGCAAGTCCCTTCCAAATTATCCTTTTTAATAATCAAGTTTTTTATTATTTAATTTAATTATTAATAGGTAATGGCCATTGTAGCAGATTTTATGCTTGTGTGGCTTCCTGCTCCGACGGTTTCTCTTCGACCACCACCTTCCGTCAGTGCTGGACTTATTGCTAAATTCTTCTTCGGCTGCCCTGAAAATGCTTTTCAGGTTAACAACTGAACTCTTAATCTGCTTTTGTTTGTTTTACATTTTCATGCTTGGATAGATATTGGCATTAAGTTTTTGTGTGATTGTACTTAACTTGGTCAACACTCAACAGGTGGCTTTGGCTGGAACGTCCTATTCACTTATACAGAGAATAGGTGCTATTGTGGTATGTATTGCATATAAGAAATTAAGTTATTATATCATATATTTGAATTTGAATGTTTTAACTCATAATCATTTCTTCTGCAGCGGAACGGAGCTAAGCTATTTGCAGTTGGGACTGGTGCATCACTGGTATTTAACATTCTAACATATACACTAGCTTTTAATTTCTTAGTGAACTAAATCCAGACCCTTACCAATGCCATTATGTTGTTTTTGTCTGCTCTTTTTATGAACTTCAAAACAAAGGAATTGGTGTTGTTTTTATACGAGATGCACTATTACATCAGTTAACCTTTCAACCCATGTAAAAACAATGCATAGATTTTCAAAAATGCCGCTGCATTGCTTTCTATATCTTGTAATGTACCAGATGTAAAAAGTCGTGGATTCCATATTTTGCACTCGTCTTCACAACTATATAGTCGGACTGTAGGGTAATGCAGTTTGCATTAACCTTATTGTTTTTTGTTGCTTTTGGTATATGAGATTAAAATATTGAATCGATATAGCATATTCATTACATTTATAATTAAACTAAGATATTAGACTAAGCAGTTTTCATGGTAACTGAAGATAGGAACATTGTCATTACTTACTTTGGAAATGAACGAGCTTCCTTTCTCTACTTCCCTATGAGTGCTGGAATCCAATTGATCCGAGAACATAAATTTGGTGTGATTTTGTTTTTAAGATTATCTTCCTTTGAGGTCAAGTGTTGCTTGTTCCTCTAAAATGCAGGCTTATGCTTAACTCAGTGTCTGATATCTATCTTGCCATGTAATAATTGTTATATAATTGTAGACTTGTAGTATATTCACCTATGAGGTGACTGTATGACTTTCCTTTTCAGATTGGTACTGGTGTAACAAACGCATTGATTAATGCGCGTAAGGTGGTTGATAAATCTTTTGCTGACGAGGCTGAAGAAGTACCGGTATTATCAACGAGTGTTGCCTATGGGGTTTACATGGCAGTATCTAGCAACTTAAGGTAATTTTACCTTGCGAATTACTATAAAAAACTTCAAAATTAATTTGGTTTTGCAACCTCAATAACGCATAATAAACTATATAAAAAAGCTTCAAAATTAACTTTTTTGTAATTAAATTGTCTCTGTTCTCTACCAGGTATCAAATTCTAGCTGGAATTATCGAACAACGGATTTTAGATCCTTTGCTGCACCAAAACAAGCTCATGTTAAGTGCAATCTGCTTTGCTGTTAGAACCGGAAACACTTTCTTGGGCTCGCTATTGTAAGATTATCGATTTAACCTATATCTATATATTTTACTATATTTGCTTCATGTTCTGTCCTCATTATTTGTTACACGAATACTATGAATAGGTGGGTGGATTATGCTCGCTGGGTTGGAGTCCAGAAGATAAGGGATTAAGGTTTTTCAATTGCAAGATATTGTGTCATTAAATCAATCGGGTCGAATGTTGTGTGTGGTGATTCATGATTGAAATCCCATAATGTTGGTGTGTTGTATATTTTAATGCTCTTGAGAGCGTAATTAATTGTAAAATCAAGCTCCAAGAGTCTTCATTTATCGCCATACATAGTGGCCAGTGAAGGTTAAAGATCCATTAACATTGCTAGCAGGAATGATTGTGGGATAGTCTGAGTGTTGATTACTTTTATGCGTGTATATTGTTTCCGCTGAAATTACTTTGATTGAAATCACTTTCTTCTCTTCTCTATTTGTCCTTTTCTTCATTTTGTTTCTCTTCCCATTAGTTTAGTTTTGACTAAATTGGTCCCCTTACTAATTTCTTGTTTTCATTTTGGTCTCATAACTCCTAAAACGTCCTTTTCGACCCCTCAAGTTCATCCCTGTTTGTCAAAAATCCACGTTTGTTAACTTTTACCTCAAATGTCTATGGTGGAAACACTGAAATAAAGAAGCGGTTTCTATTTTGTTCTCTCAGATATGGTTTGCTTTCTCTTGCCTATTGGATCGATTGTCTTAACTATGTCTGTAAGTGTTTCCACCATAGACATTTGGGGTAAAGGTTTACAGACATAGGTTTTCTGACAAATGGAGGTAAACTTGAGGGACTGAAACAGACATTTTAGGAGTTATGAAAACAAGAAATTAGTTAGAGGATCAACCGACCAAGTGACCAATTTAGCCTTTTGTTTTTGTAACATTTGCCAGAAACCCCATCATTTGGTTATGAAGCAATATGAAAGATAAAATGTTGATTTACTTTAATCGGTCAATGACTTAAGTATGTGTTTGTTTGGTTATACGTTTATTTGTCGCTGCCTCACGAGAGAGATTTGTCGTGGAAAAGAGAAGTCGCAAATTGTAGCTTCTTTGCAGACGCACATTTACTTCATTTCCACCGCCAACACAAACACTCAAGTCACTAAGATTAGTCTGGTGGTGAGGGATTCGGAAAGAGAAATGTTATTTTGACATCCTTAAAGTTGTGGGACACCATATAATTATACCATCCCACTACTTTTTCATTTTTTTACTTATTTTCTCTCTACATCTCGTTTTGCGTGCAAGCACAAATTCAGCTTCTTACATACTGTTTGGTATTTTACAACTATTTTGGGTTGTACAAATATCACACCTCATTCGGAAAGTATACATGAGATAAAAAAAGAAAAAAGTCCATGAATTTATTTAGTCCTATAATGCACCAACTTTTAAAAAATAAAATAGCTGATGAATTCAGTCTTATAACGCACCAAGAGTTAATTTCAGTTAAGACAATACACAATAGATTCATGGAAAACAATGACAAGGTCCAAGTCTAGGAAGATCAAACAAAAACAATGCATAAAAAGAAGATTGAAACTTTTAATGATATTTAATGTATTTTAGTTCACCAGAAAATGTTCAATGTTTTTAAGATAAAAACCAAATGAGTAAGAGTGTGAGATTTAGAGAAAGAGGGAAATAAAATCATAAAGGTAGTGATTGAACTAAGTGATTAAAGAGACCCGACGAATGATTTAGGAGAATTAATTTACACCCACAACCTCGTATGCAAAGCTCTCGCATACTTAAATTTATGACCTTTCGGTCACGTGACAAGTGTTAAGGCTCCCCCCCATATATAATCAAATCCGTTCTTTTTTAAAAATAATAATAGTTTAGCTTTTGATTTAAGATTATTATAAAAAAAAAAAAAAAAAGATGATTTAAAATGAAATTAAATAAAAATATGATTTTATTTTGGCTGATTTAAATCTTCTTAATTAAGGATGGATTTGATTTGAATGACAGTTAAATTATAATAAAAAATATTTAAGGCAAGTTTTAAAAAATTTATTATCTGTTTTTTGATTTACAATAATTGTCAAAAAATGCATGTACTTTTTGATTACGAATTGTAAAAATTAAAAATTCTTTTTAATTTCATCCTTTCTCCTCTTTTCTAATGTCCTTTTCTTCACTCTGTTTCTCTTCCCATTAGTTTTTCCGCTGAACCTTTTCGAGAAGCCTCGTCATTTGATTATCATTTATCAAACAATATGAAAAAGAAAATTTTAAATTATTTTAATGGCTCAAAGAATTAAGCCACTAGAATTAGTCTAGCAATGAGCGATTCAGAAAGTATGCATGAGGGCCAAAAATATGCTTGTTGAGTTTATTCAGTCTTATAGTGCACTAGGTAAGAAGTTTGTCAATTAAGAGAATCAATAATGATATTGGAAGACGTCTAATTTTTCAACATTCAACATCTCATTTTCTTGTTATTTTAATGGATGTGTACTTACAGAAAGTACAATAGTAGATACCCTATATGTGATATGCTAAGCTAAGACTCTAGGATTTTAGTGATTTGTTAAAGTGATGCCTTGTGATTGATCTCGGGGTCCGTATTTATAGTACGTTTGATCCCCTTTGATCGTAACAACCCGAGGGAGTGCATTCTGAGCCTATTTCGTTTGTTCCTATTAAGAGGGGCGCTTTTATGATGTTTATCCTTATCTCGTTTCCCGCCATGGGCTCTATCTCGTCCATTTTTCCTGCCTTGTAGGTTGCTTTTGTATGAGAAAATATGGAGATAAGCCGTTATATCCGTTATAATTAGGCTAAGAGTTGGGGCGTCCACATGCTGCTCATGTGGCACCCATATCCTAAATGCGTCGATTTGAGGCTTATCATAATGTGTCGGTCCACAGCCCCCTAAGCACGAGTCATGCTTAAGGGATAAGTGATATGAGATGACTATGACAATTTGCAATCCCCCCAAACACGAGTCCTGCTTATGGTCGAAATGATTTGAGATGACTATGACATTCCATGAAGTATGGTTGTCGACAAAACACTTTTCGAAGACAATACACAAAATACATTCATGGGACGGTTGAAGTTTTGGATAAGAACATATAACATAGGTAATAAATGAAGAAATAATTTAATTTTTTTTTTATGCTATTTTATATATTTTAGCTAACCAAAAAAAATATTAATACATTTGTAAGATAAAAATCAAATGAGAAAGAGTGAGATTAAGAGACAGGAAGAAATAAAGTTATGCATTAGTAGATGTCGTACACCTAATTCCGTATATAATCATATCCTTGATTTTTTTTTTAAATAATAAAAGTAATATGTGGGGCATATTATTTGAATTTTAGGATAATATAAAAGTAATTTTTATAATATTTGTTAAAACGAAAATAAATAAAAACAATATTTTATTTGGATTGATTTAAATCATTTTAATTTATGATAGATTTTATTTGAATGTTTTTTAAATATAATGAGATATATTTAAGGCAAGTTTTAAAAATTTATACAATATTTTTTATTTACCCAAGATATCAATGATGATGTAGGTATTTTTTCTATTACGATAAAATTGTAAAAAAATAACAAATATTTTGAATTCTACCCTAATCTGTAATTTTTTTTTATTTTTATAGAGGAGTATTGGTAAGAATAGGAGAGAAAGAGAAGTAGAAAATCAGTGAAATAGGTATGTACTGTCTCTACTATATGTGTCTATTAATTTTTTTTTAGAGGAAATGTGTTTATTAATCTTTGTTTATTAATTTTGTTTTGGATGAATAAGTGATTATCTTGTTCTTTGACCTTCGGTAATCTTTGTATTAGTATATACACTTTTTTGCATTTTGTGTATCAATTGTCAACAGGAGTAGTCTTTCTTTAATCTCCTTGCTGCCATCGTTTTCTATTATTCTGTAAATGAACAGTTTTGTCTTGTTTGTTTTTTGTCCGTTGTTTGTTTTAATCTTCTTATATATCAAAGTAACTCATACACAATGTTTTCTTATGATTCTTAAATAATTTGCCCTCAATGTTTTCTTGAACAGCAAGAGGATGAATTTTAATTTATTGAATCATTGGTAAAAACAATGTATAATTAATACTAAACATATAAGAATAGATGAAGTACAAGTAGTACTCTACCCATCTAACCTACTACGAGAATTATCTAAGAATTCAATTTATTGGAAAGAACGTTACTCGTAAAATAAACAAGAGAACATCTTGTTTTTAGCTAATAGCCACCACCACTACAAGCGTTTGATCAAGTCCACCACCTCTCCAACCAAAACTGACGTTAAGGCAAAAATACGATTGTTCCTAACTTTCTAAATCAATCCCATAAAATCCAATGGCAAACAAGCAAAAGAACTTTCATCCTCACCCTTTCCGCAAAGGAGAACAAAATTAAATCTTTGAAGCAAAACAAACAAATCTCCTAGAAGAATCGACGAAACCCCAAACCAATTAAATAATCATATTCATATGAAAATTACACATGAATGAAAAGCAAGCGGACAACAAGCTGCACCGCTAAGATTTTTGGATTGCAAAACCAATCATGTAAACACAATATACAAGGACCTTACACAATATGTATCAAGGTTTATCTTAACTTTAATACAAGTTATTTGATACAGAAATTTTGCAAATTTCTAAACTGCAGGTTATTTTATCAGTCTTGGTTCTTATATATGACTTCGAATAAACCATGGATGCCACTTACACGGAAACTGAAGATACGTGCCGCTATTTTGAGATTGTAGGGTAAAAGTCTTTACTCTTAAATATTTGCATTATTTAGTTGTAATTAACCTAAGAGAATTGTTTTCATTAAACTATTAAACAATGCCATTTTCCAATGTTCTAACTGGGCATTTTTACTAGTATACATACCATGCACAAAATAGAAAATATGTTAAATTAATTTTTATTGATTAATAATTGTGGTTATTTTTGTGTATAGCAATTTGGGATTTGTCCCTATTCCTTTGGTTGGGCATCACAACCCATAAAAAATGTAAAATATATAGGAGACCTTATATAGTTACTGGCTTGCCCCGTCATTTTGTTTGTAATGTGTATGTGTGTTATAGCCTTATAGGTATTTTTAGTTAATTACGGGGAGATTAGTCGCTGAATAGGAAATGAGTCGTCACTTTAATCCTTGAATGCAGATAAATTGTAAAATAGTTCATGAATGTAGACTATGTTAGTCAATTTATTCCATGAATGCAGACTCCGTTAGTCAATTTAGTCCCTGAATCTAGACTCCGTTAGTCACTTTAGTCCCTGAAATTGACCAACAAAGTCTATATTTAAGGACTGTTTTGCAATTTCTATGCATTCAAGGACTAAAGTGATTACTCATTTCTCATTCAGAGACCAAAGTGACTAATTCTCCGTTAATTATGTGAAACTAATGTCATGTTTACAACTTTTACTTTTAAGTTAGCCTATAACAATATCACCTATGTTAATTAGTAATGAACTTGAAAAGTAATGTTCCTACATCAATTCTATATTTCATCTGAGAATTCCACTATTGTTCTTGTTGCTTTCTTACAGTCTTATCAATTCGGTTGTCATGACTCTCTTCTTGGCTTGGGGAATCGAACACCGAAATAAAGAAGCAGTCTCTATTTTGTTCTCTCAGATATGGTCTGCTTTCTCTTGGCTATTGGATCAATTGTTCAAACTATGTCCAGTAAGTGTTTCCACGTATCTTAATGTTCTCAAAGAGAAATTTAAAACTTAAACAATCCTACTAGGAAGTCTGATCATGTAGCTAGATAGTACTAATTAATATGGGGCTTCATTCCAATTCCCATAGGACATTATTTTTGTCAGATGGATATATCACCAATTATTTAATTAGTATCAAATTATTTTTTGTCTCTTTATTCAACAGATCAATGCTATCATTATTGAGTGGAATTTGTCAAAAATCATTATTGAGGGGACTCAAGTTATAGTGTACCTTGTTCTTTTGAATTCTATTTAGAACTCAGTTCTATAAATAAGATGATAATGATACCCTAGTAATTTGCTAATCAAGGCTTTCTATTTCATACTTATTTGCAAGGTTTTGCAACTCGAGAGTTTATCTCAACTCGTTTTGTCTAGGTAAATTCGACTCGAGAACTCGTACAAGTTTACCTAAAATTAAAATTATATAAATTTATTATATGCATGACATATATATAAGCTAGTATAATATTGTAAATAGGTCAATAGTGCAAAATATGACTTAATTACAAAGGCAAATTATACCAAACTACCATAATAAAACGTTATACTCAACTTAGCATTAAAATACAAAAATTAACGCACAAAATCATAAGTATCATAGGTGTCTACGTTTAAGCCATCTATAAAACCATCCAAAAAAGCAAATTTCACAAGCACCTAAAGTTGTTAATAAAACTATCTAAAAAATAAACTAGTTAATTTCTTCAAAAGGTCAACAAACACAACCACTGCAACCCTAACCGACGTCGCACTCACTGGCGTCAAAATCTAAATGTCAACCGTCGGAATCGCAACCCTAACTGGTATGTGCTCCATGTTTAAGGTTTGAGAACTCAGAGAAGAAAGAAAATGAAACGTTTCATTTCAAGAACAACGTGTTACTGTAAATGTAACTATTTAGTTAACGTTTTAGTCTTTGGGCTTGTAGAAAAGGAATTGGCTTTTGAAAAAAATGGGCCAAAAAAAAAGGGCCAATTTTTTTTTATATATTTTTTTAGATGTAAACTTGTGAAACTCGGTAAACTCAGTCGAGTTTACATGAGTTTACCGAGTGTTAACTCGGTCAAACTCGTTAAACCTTCTGATTTTACCAGAAACAGAGTTTACCTTCGAGTTAACACGATTTTGGTACCTAACATAAACTCGATAAACTCGGAGAATTAACACTCGATTTACAGAACATTGCTTATTTGCTTTGTTCTTACATAAATCATAGGGACTTTTAAAAACAACTGGGGCTGGCTCAGCGTTTAAATCCAAACAGTAGCCGTTTACATAAACGTTCAGGTGTCTTTTGAGCAGCTATGACAATAATAGAAAGAACATTTGCTTTGTGCATGTATAAACATAAAATCTCCAAGGAATATGGTGCAAATATTTAATGATGTTTTCTATATATTAAATCAAAACATAATGGATCTTCGTAAGTTTAGCTCAGTTGGTAGGAATATTGCATATTATATGTAAGGGTTGGGGTTCGAATACTGGACACCCCACTTCTCCACATTTAAAATGTATGACCTCTAGTCACTAAGTTACTTAACCAAAAAAATATCAAAACATAATGGAAACACTACATTAATGTTCTAAAAATAATCATGAGTTTTTCAAAATTTTATCACATCCATTTTCTGATATAATACTAATTTTTTTCTCTAATATCCGTAACGGGCGAGGCACAAATATTTAACGGTGTTTAACATATAAAATAAAAAAATAATGAATAGAAACACTACTTTAATGTTGATATTTTGAAAATAGTCACGAGTTTTTAAAATTTTTATCATATCGACTTTCTCATATCCATATGTAAAAGTTTGCTTCGAATGATATAAACACATAAAATCCGCTACAAGTGCGGTACAAATATTTAACGATGTTTTTAATATAAACATTACATTAACGTTGATATTTTTAAAATAATCATAAAAATTGTATCTTATCGACTTTCTCTTATCAATACATAAAAATTTGCTACCATAAATATATAAACACATAAAAGAGTTATTATTGTTCAATGTTGATTTTGAAAAAGCTTATGATTTGGTGGATTAGCGGTATTTGGAGGATGTTATGGTTAAGATGAATTTTCTTACTTTGTGGCGCAAATGGATTTTAGAATGTGTTACTACGGCTAAAACATCAATTCTTGTGAATGGTAGTGCAACTGAAAGAGTTTAAACTAGAAAGCGGGCTCCTTCAAGGAGACCCTATGTCGCCTTTTCTTTTTCTGATAGCGGATGAAGGTTTAAATATGTTGGTGAATGCTACAATGAAGGCATGGTTATTTAAGGGATATAGTGTTGGATACATATTGTTGAATCTATTTCTCATTTACAGTTCGTAGATGATACTTTGTTGGCAGATGTTAAGATCCGGGATAATGTTAGGGCCCTAAAAGTTGTCCTTATTCCATTTGAAGCGATATCTAGATTGAAAGTAAACTTCTATAAAAGTATGTTGGTCGGGGTAAATGTCAATGATTCGTGGCTCCGTGAGGCGGAAACAATTATGAATTGTAAACATGGGTGTATGTCTTTCTTGTATTTAGGGTTTCCTATTGGTGGTTATTCATGTAAGATTAATTTTTAGCATCCTTTGATCGAGAGGATTAAAAGAAGGTTGTTAGGGTGGAAGAGTCCAAAGCTTTCTATGGGATTCTTCTGAAGTCTGTTATATCCTCCATACCAGCCTATTATACCTTCTATTGAATTTATTTTTAATGCTTTTTTTTTTTGGTGTGGATGGGCGCTTGATAATATTAGGTGTGCTGTGGGTGGTAGGTCCTCTACTTTGTTTTTGACGAGATCCATGGCAAGCTGGAATTCCATTTAATGCTAAGTTCTGAAGGCTTTACAAGTTACCTAAAACAAATTGGAAACCATAGCTGACATGAATTCCTTAGGTTGCAGGGTGAATGGGGAGGCGTGAGATTGGTGTAGGAAATTGTTCGCTTGGGACGAGGAACAGGCGGGGGAGTGTCTTGAGCTGTTAACTTCAATTGTTTTGCAAGTTGTTGTGGATGACCAGTGGGTTTGGAAGTTACACTCTTCACAGTGTTACATGGTGAGTAGTGCTTATAACAACTTGACTGCAGTGGAAGACAACAATTATGTGGTTATCAATCAAGCTATGTGGTTAAAAGCAGTTCCGTTAAAAATGTCACTTTTTGTTTGGTTTTTGCTTCTTAATCATGTTCCTTCCGTATAAAATATCACTTTTTGTTTGGTTGTTGCTTCTTAATCATGTTTCCACTAAGGACAATTTGGTTAGGTGTCGAGGAGTTTCAAACAATGACCAAAATTGTATTGGAGCTTGTGGTATGAATGAAGAAGACGTAGGCCATTTATTTATGACTTGTGATTTTTATGGAACACTTGGTTGGTTTCAAGCTGCTTTGGATTTTCTTTGGCAACTTATGGTAATTTACATGACCATCTTGTTCAGTTTGGTGGCTTAGGTGGCTACTCGAAACATGTTCGCTTGACTTTTAATATTATTTGGTTGTCAGTTGTATAAGTTATTTGGAAAGAGAAAAACATGCACACATTTTCACGTAAGGAGGTTCACTTGCATTCTTTATGTTAAGCTTCATTCCTTTTGATGGTTGAGGTCGAGATAAGTTACGTTTGATTTTGATTACCATTTTTGAAGACTTAATCCCATTTCTTGATCAACTGCTATAAATTAGTTAGTTTTCCATTTTACTTTTGTTTTCGTGCTATCTAGATTTTCTATGTAATGTTATTGTGTAACTTTCTTTAAGTACTCTCCGACACAATTTGTGTGGAAGGACTTATTTGTTTAGGTAATATATGTCATTTTGGCCTCTTAAAAATGAAAACAATATTTTGCATATAAAACAAAAAAATTATTTAATAAACATACTAATTAATGTTATTTTGTAAATAGTCATGAATTTTTATAATATTATGGTTTCTGTTTTCTCATATTGATGCATAAACAATATCTTACGCAAATATAAACACATAAAATTCACGATATATCTAACTGTGTTTTGCAAATAGTATCACACTCGCTTTAGCTAGAAAATAAACTCATAAATTTTGTCTTTAGAGAGACCCATGATATATGTTCTTAACGAGAAATTCTTATATGGTTACAACTTCGAATCAAAAATATTTGGATACACTCACATGAAATGTAAAATATTAAAATTAAAACAAAATAACTTTTTTTTTATTATGAAAACAACAAAAATATTTTTTTTAAAGAAAAGAATAAAAATAATTTAATTACATCAATCCACATCGTTTAATTTCATTTTTCTATTTGATTTGATGTAATTGTGTTGAAATGTTTTGCACGTAGAAGAGTTTCTTCTTCCTTACCCATGTTGTAAGTTGATATTGAATAGAAAACTTAGCTACCATTGTTCTTCTTAACTCTCTCTTCTCCCCCTCATATCATAGAATGATATATTCATTGTTGCAAAAATGCAACTCTCTCATGCAAATGAAGCAACTTCAAGCACATCTCATTACCACCGGAAAATTCCAATTCCACCCTTCCCGCACAAAGCTCCTCGAACTCTTCTCCGTCTCTTCCTCCGGCAACCTCTCCTTCGCCGGAAAAATATTCCGGCATATCCAAAACCCCACCACAAACGACTACAACGCCATTCTTCGAGGCCTCGCTCAAAGCTCCGAACCAACACAGTCCATTTCATGGTACCGTGACATGTTACGCTGCGTTCAAAGGGTCGATGCTTTGACATGTTCGTTTGCTCTTAAGGGTTGTGCTCGTGCTTTAGCTTTTTCTGAAGCGACCCAGTTGCATTCTCAGGTTCTGCGTTTTGGGTTTGATGCTGATGTTTTGTTGCTCACTACTTTGTTAGATGTTTATGCGAAAACTGGGTTTATTGATTTTGCACAGAAGGTGTTTGATGAAATGCATAAACGAGATATTGCTTCTTGGAATGCGATGATTTCTGGGTTGGCGCAAGGGAGTCGACCTGATGAAGCTATAGCTTTGTTTAATAGGATGAAGGAAGAGGGATGGAGGCCGAATGATGTGACTGTTCTTGGTGCACTTTCGGCTTGTTCTCAGTTGGGTGCTTTGAAACAGGGAGAAATTGTTCATGAGTATATTGTGGATGAGAAGTTGGATAGGAATGTGATTGTTTGTAATGCTGTTATCGATATGTTTGCTAAATGTGGGTTTGTTGATAAAGCTTATTCGGTCTTTGAAAGTATGAGTTGTAGGAAAAGTCTTATTACTTGGAATACTATGATAATGGCTTTTGCAATGAATGGTGATGGATATAAAGCGCTTGATCTTTTGGATCGAATGAGTTTAGATGGAACGTGTCCGGATGCAGTGTCGTATCTTGGTGCGTTGTGTGCGTGCAACCATGCTGGGTTGGTGGATGAAGGTGTTAGATTGTTTGATTTGATGAAGGTGTCTGGGGTGAAACTTAATGTTAAGCATTATGGGAGTATGGTTGATTTGTTGGGTCGAGCCGGGAGGCTCAAAGAGGCTTATGAAATTATAAACTCCATGCCTATGTTTCCTGATGTGGTTCTTTGGCAGAGTTTACTTGGGGCTTGCAAAACTTATGGAAATGTGGAAATGGCCGAGATGGCCTCAAAGAAGCTGGTGGAGATGGGATCTAATAGTTCTGGGGATTTTGTCTTGCTGTCTAACGTTTATGCAGCACAACAGAGGTGGAAGGATGTAGGAAAAGTGAGGGAGGCTATGGTAGATAATGACGTTAGGAAGGTACCAGGATTTAGTTACACGGAAGTAGATGGTAAGATACACAAGTTTATAAATTGTGATCAGAGTAATCCGAATTCCAAAGAGATATACGCAAAGCTGGATGAGATCAAGTTTAGGATTAAAGCATATGGATATATAGCTGAAACTAATCTTGTGTTGCATGATATAGGCGACGAGGACAAGGAGAATGCCATAAATTATCATAGTGAGAAGTTGGCTGTGGCTTATGGTTTAATTAGTACAGTTGATGGAACACCAATTCAAGTTATAAAGAACCTTAGAATATGTGTAGATTGTCATGCTTTTATTAAAATTATATCAAATATTTATAATAGGGAGATTATTGTGAGGGATCGGGCGCGATTTCACAGATTTAAAGATGGTGTATGCTCCTGTAGAGATTATTGGTAAAAATAAAAGCAAATACTTATTTTATATATTTATTTTCTTAAACAAGCTTGAATAATCAATTTCTCACAGGTTTTGACAACAACAGCCCAGGTAATTCATCACCTTACTTATGAATATATTTATTAAAATTGTTCTTTATTGCTTCTGGTGATTTATTTATCAAAATATTTCTGCTACTTTGGAAATATCTCCCAATGATATGAAGATTTTATCAAATTCTCAGCTTTCCATTCGCTTGAAGACAACAATGTTACTGTTAAACTTCTTCCCTGCACATCTTCATATTACACAATTTATCTGATGCTTCTATGTTGTTTTTTTTCCAGTGTTTTTAAATAGCAGTCTAGCAGTTCTGTAGTGTAGAGGAATTTGAACCGATTGTTTTTGTTCTGCCCATGTTGTCAAATAGCGGCTATAGCGACACTATAAAGCTTATTGTGTAACGAAATTTGAACAAGTGCTCTTTTCTGTGATCCTACAATTGACAACATTGCTTTATTTCACCCTTACGTCTTAGAAAGAGGAATTGTGTTTCTTTAGTGTAACATGCGGCTGAGTGATCACAACAAAAATCAAGAGTGAGGCCAAAGTTATGAAGCCCAGTGTTATACAAGTCAAAGGTGTTTGTTTATTCCTAGTTATCAATTGATTTATTCACATTCTTTGATTATTGTACTTTTGGATAGGTAAGTAAAGCAATTAATATCAACAATTAGCCATTGTTTGGTTCAGCATTTAAACTAACATTCTGTCGTCCCAGTTTTCCATTTTTACCACGATTTTGTGAAGTTAGAAATACAAGCTTCTAAATGCACGGCAACATCAAGTTCATCACCAAAACAAACACACTAAATTTCATTCATGTATTAAGTGAGACTTCGGAAGAGTTAGGATATCCAGGCAAAACCAGTTCATAAGTTCTTATAATCCTCTTCAAGGTAGAGTTATATCTTCATCATATTTGATGAAAGCTGAGACAGATTTTGCAGTGTTTAGTATCTTGTTGGGAAACCCATAAATTTTGCTTGAATCAAAGCTTGCCGTTGTAACTTCATCAATTATGTGCAGTGACATTGCAGAAAGGACAGTTTTTGAACATATAAATTTTTTTTAATTGCAAATGCTTATATTGGAAGTACAAAAGCAGAGAAGAAAGTAGGACAATCCATGGAATTTGAGGCATTCCCCATCCAAGAAGGGGATCCAACATGTTTTGCAGCTTGAGCCAAATTACAATCAAAAAAGGTTCAATGGGAGGCAAAAGTTTGTCATTAAAACGATTAACAACCAACCATCTTTGCATCCATTTCAAAAAGCTCCTTAGAGGACTTGAGCTAAATTACAATCAAGAAAGGTTCAGTGCAATCTTTATTTTTAATGTGTTTATTACATAAAATATAAATATGTAAGAATGTTCATAAAAAAACATACTTTAAGATAACAGAAAATGATAAATTAACACTTGTACGACAAACTTTAAAATTAAATATTGAAGCCACACCTATTTACTAAAATCTGAAGGAAAAAACATTAAATCAAAACTCAATAAAATTTAAATGTGTCAGTTTCTCATGCTTCATATCTTTGGGTAATGATGACTATGGGAATTTTCAAAGGAAGATTCATTTGAAAGAAAAGTCACGATGTTTTCTGATCTCTATGAAACAATTTGTGACTCAACCATTGAAGATTCAAAGTAAGATGCATTTGCAGTAAGAGTTTCATTGTTCTATAAAAAGGAAGATCACAATTCTAAAAGTTTACTGATTGGAGCGTGGTAACACTTGTTTCTCTATGTGAAATTCATGGAATTCCTATGAAACAAGAGAAAGAGAAAATATTATGTGTTTTTTCTTTCTTTCATATAAGGCGCACACACACTAGCGAAAAGACGACCACTCTCGTGTCCGTCTTTCAGCTCTTTTTTATTGCTCTAACGTTTGAAAATTATAATCGGTGTTTTTATGAAATTTTGATTTTGATTAAAAGTATAAATATAAATGCTTGCGACTTTCAAATTATAACAAACTCAACTAACCATGTTTATCTATTTCAATTTGTAAAAAAAAAATGTTATCTATTTCAATGACACCAACAATATAACAAAAATATATTATATAAATTTTTATCTTTTTTATGATAACAACAACAATCATTATTATAGGAAAAGTTGTTTAAGGGTATGATTGAGATAATGAAAAATTCAGCCTAAAATCTCATATTTTCTTTATACTAGCGAAAAGACAAACGTTCCTGTCTTTCTGCTCTTTTTATTTTGCTAAAGTATGTAAATTATGAACGGTACTTTATATAAAATTTTGAGTTTGATTAAAATTATAAGTACAAATTTTTATGACTTTCAAATTGTAACAAACCCAAAAAACCATGTTTATTTTTTTAATATCACCAACAATATAACATTAATATAGGCAGATTTGTTTAAGTGTATAATTAGAATTATAAAAAATTCAGCCCAAAATCTCAATCCCCTTCATATGTAATATTGATAATATTGTTGCTATTGTAGTGAGATATTTCCTATTTTAATAGGATTTAACTTTTTAATTAAAATTTTAAAATATAATTAAAGGATAAAATAGGAAATAAAATAGTATAAATGAAGGGTAAAATATATAATAAAAAAGTCGGCCTAAACTCATATATTTTAAGCCTATTTTCTTTGTATATAGTATAGATATATAATATAGATTATAGATAGATATCTAAAGAAATTAATCTCTAAATTATTAAATACTAAAATCAATATATATTCATATTAATTTGTAGAAAACAAACTTTTAACATATAATTTAATCCCGTATTACATAAGGTAGATTAAGAATCTGTTTGTTACGAATTAAAAATAAGTGATATTCACATTCAATAATCTAGAGATTATCTTTTAGAGATTTTATAAAAAAGAAGTTATTTTGTGTTTTTTTTACCATATAATGAAAGTTACTTTTTTTTGGTTTATTAAAAAGGGTGATATTTAACTTGTTATAAACTGATTTTTTTATTTTAAAATTACAGTGATCGACTACAATTAAAATAGGAAAATACATGAATATGATTGAATTTCTTTTGTAGATATCTTTATTAAAAACTATTGCAATTATATTTTAAATATTTTCTGAAAAAATATATCTTTTGAGAAGATATTCATAACAACTTTTCATTTGAAGATATTTTCTGTCTTTTGTAGATTCTATTTTTGTTTAAATGTTGTAACTAACATATGTAATACTCTTAAAAAAGATTATATTCTTTTACAAAAATAAATCTTTATAATAATAAGTACATAAAAAATGGGCTCTACATGGAAATCTCGAAATTTAAATATCATATCCAATAACAAAATTGTTATCTTTTCCCGTGAAATAGTTATCTCTTTTGAATAGATAAAGTATTCTT
>Ga0228711_1003763_pt1 | contig 23552 bp, 14 predicted proteins | sample MedpolnodulmetaG_2_FD_177996 | JGI IMG/M metagenome (GOLD analysis project Ga0228711, IMG submission 177996) | Root nodule microbial communities from Medicago polymorpha collected in Santa Monica, California, United States - brown nodules | ecosystem: Host-associated > Plants > Roots > Nodule...
GTTTATGCGCAATTGCAAGTTTCACAGAGCGCATTCAACAATACTATTTCAACCGCATTAGTTAGGCCCACTCATGAAGTATGTTGGCAACATGGTGATAATGATACAATGGTTCTTAATGTGGATGGCAGCGCTTTAACTAACCCAGGTAAAGCAGGATATGGTGGATTAGTTAGAAATTTTGAGGGAAAATTTCAATTTGCCTTCTATGGTAGTGTGGGGTTGTCCAATATTCTGCATGCAGAAATCCATGCCCTTATGATTGGGATTAAGCTTTGTTGGGAAGCTGGTTATAAGAAACTAGTTTGTTTTTCTGACTCTCTTCATGTAGTGCAATTACTGTCAAAGAAAGTATCGAGGCTTCATCACTATGCAAACCTCTTGGAGCTTATTAAGATATATTTGGTTAAGGAGTGAAATATTTCCATTCATCATATTTTTAGAGAGGGAAACTCTTGCGCAGATATACTTGCAAAACTAGGTGCTAAGCATTCAGAGTCTCTTGTGATGGCGCATCAACCATTATCATGTTTATCCTTAGCCTTACTAGCTGATGCTACAGGAGTGTCCTTTATTAGGACGTAGTTGTTTCTCTTTGCTTTTTTCTTTTGCTTTTTTTTTTCTTTCTCTCATGTAACCAAAAAAAAAAACTGTACATTCTTCAATATCCTTTTACTTTATTTTTATTTTTCAGCTTTAATCTTTAGATTGTAAGTTTATATCTTATAGATCATCCATGTAAAATTTTACATATATATAAAATCATTTGATATGTTATTGAGATGCATCAAAATTAACGGTTTATAAGTTTTTATTGAGCTCCATTAATCTTGGTTGGTCTCGATAAAATATAAAATGATTTTAGATTTGTATAAAAAAAATTCATACATGATCTATATGATGTAGACTTACAGTCCAACGGTTAAATTTTAAAAAATATATATCGAGTAAAATGATATTAAAAACTGCAACATTGTTGTAACATTAAATTGATGTAATTTGAAAGATTATTCAAGCTTGATCTCTAATTTAAACAATGCATCCTACATGAATTTTAGATTACCATGTCATCCCCATACACACATTTAATTTCTATCCAACTTTCAAACTTTAAAATATCAGCACCATATAAATGGTGTTTAATAAAAAATTCAAAAAGGTAATTTACATATTTCTTGATAAAAATATAGTCACAAAATAAAATTATTAAAAAAAAAAGAGCTTATGAACATGGACTGTCATTGAAAAATAATTTTATAATAAGACCTGAGAAGAGATCACCATGTTTCTATATCCAACTGCTCATTTCTAATTACTCTTACAAGAGTGAGGTGATATGACAAAATAATGGATTTTGATTAGATGTTTGTATGGAAATGTTTTACACTAACAATGCATATCTTTTAAATAAAAAAAAAAAGTATCAATCATATAGAAAAATTGAAGATAAAAATATTTGAACTAAATCCTACTCATAAAGTTTCTTGATGTCTTTAATATCTCTTGACCTTCTTAGTTGTTTCTAATCAAGTTGTGCTCACTGTAATGAATCATCAACCCAAGAAGAAAAAAAAATCACAGTGCAAGGATTACCAATCATTTAGTTTTTTTATTCCTTTTTGTCACTCTGTCTATTGTAACAATCATAATTTTTTATTTTAATTCATTTTGCATAAACATTGAGTTTTTTTGTGAGTCTTTTAACAAAAGTTTACGGAAAAAAAAAAAGACATGTATATTGATTTAACTATAGAACTTGACTCACTTAAAATAAAAATTAGAATAGTATAACATATGATAATATTTTTAAATTTTTATTTAGTATTGAAAAACTTGATCATTCTATGACAATCACTAAGAATTACGTTTCAAATGGGGGCTACATGTATCTTGCTACATTGTTTTTAAAATGATCTCGATATAATTTCTTGAAAGGCTTGTAATATGGAGGTGACCGAGAATCAGAATGGTTGATCGAGCTGAAACAACAATCTATCGAGTTGAAATTTGAGTGTTTGCAAGCACTACAATGCACAAGTTAGTAAGAGAATAAATGTGAGAAATTTTTTAATAGAAAAATTGTGTTTGAAAATAGACATTGAGCTTTAACCCACTTCGAAACATGTGGATACTGACTAGGACCAAAATGATCTTCCCTTACTTTTGAAAACACATTTTAATTAGTTGGTTTTTGGTATTACACATAATAAGATGAACCTTGTGTGAAGTATTATCATATTATAAGTGCTATATCGGTGACTTGTATGTTAATATTTGAACTTTAATTTAAATGGTTTAGCCGACGACAAATTCAAGTTCAACTTTAGATTTGTTATTGGTAAATGACGGTAAAATTGGTGGAAAACACAACTTGGTGGAATGTATAAATTATAATAGTGGCCCCTTTATAAGATTCTAGATTTAGCGTATAAATCTATCAAAGTCTTATCAGTTAAAGCTATACGTTAAATAGTACCATAATATGTTGAAAAAAGCATCAATAATTTTCAATAAGTTTCAGCGACTTAATGAATAAACTTGGTTAAAGTATTCAATGAAAGGATAATTAGAAAGTACGTGCGTTGGATATAGAAAGTTGATACATAATTATTATTATTATCAACTTCAACATAATGCACGTTTAATTATGTGCATCATTCAAATACTCATAATGTTAAATTCATATTCTCTCGGCTTCAAATATTGACGTTTTCTCTTTTATTTTCCCACCACACTAAGTAGTTGTTTGATTATGCGTTTAATTGAACAATATTGTGTCCCCATGCGATTTCACCATATTTTTAAGAAGTTACACATTGTAGCTTCTTCCTCAAGACACGTCTACATCCGTGCCACCGCCAAAACAAACACGTACTAACCAAGTTTCTTTCTTATAACAATAAATAATAAATATTACTTCAGGTACAATAACGATGAGTTTGTCATAGTGGTAAGAGACTCAAACAATTCAAACAAGTGATTATAAATTTGGTCACGACTTTTGTCCATGGAGAAAACCCAACTGAGATTAGAGAACCTATCGTGTATATAGGTAACTCGGATACTTTAACATAAAACATTATGATCATATGGTTGGACTTTCTGCTTATGCCACTATAACTTAGGTTGAATTCTAAAATTTTGCAATTAGTAGGTTATAAGTAAATTAATCATCAATGAGGTTGATTATTATTTGAAAAAGAGCAAAGAACATTTAGATGAAAATGAGACAATAAATTGTACCCAAAAAACTGACAGTAAATTCAATCATGCAATTCAATTAGCCATTTCGAGTTTAGTTAATATTCTACGTTATGAGATAAATGTGGGAATGAGCTATTGTGGGGGAGCCAAAGCCACGTACGGAATAAGTTTTTTTTAGGAAAAATGAAACCTTGTTTGCGTAATAACGTTGGGTGTGGCATCAAGTCATACTTGACCTGAAAAGCATCCTTCACTTGTTTTGTCTCATAAGACACTCGAGTATCAAAGTGTCTAATTAAGAATACTATAACATAAAAATTAGTCAAACCACTTAAAATAAAGTTGTCCAATTTGTAGGTTTGGTCGCTTGGTAATGTTTATGGAATGCCGATTTTCCATAGGTCAATTCAACAAATGTTGTATACTTGTAGTAGGTGTACATTCCTAAAATGCAGAGTAATTAATCCTTGATTTGATGATTAAAAAAGGATAGATGTTGAGATTTACCTCCTCTATATTTTCTGTATAATGGGTAGCTCCTCTATATTTAGATTCACATTACCTAGCCGCCGACACAATTCGAGCATCTACCAACGGTAACACTGATTAAACCTTTAAAATAATAAACAATTTTACAAAATTTGAGGTGTCACGTAGTCATCGACCTTAAGGATTCATGCGTCTCATAAACGTAAATCCCACAAAAATAGTAGACTCTTCCTGGATATGAATTATACCCGAGGTAACATATGAACATAAAATTATCTCAGAAATGACATAAAGATGTTACAATGAGAAAACAAATGGAGAGGAAAAACAAGACAATGGGGGCTTTCACATTAGGTTCTCATCCTTACGAGTTCGTTGAAATAAAGAGAGAAAGAGGAGCAGTGGAAGTGGAGTTAGAGACTAAGACAAATAACATGTGAACAAAATGACTAGACCAAGTCAAATTTTATTATAAATCGTAAATAAAATAAATAAATAATAATAATCTGCAAAAATATTTTTCCATATTTCTCAACTAAAGTTATGAGACTTGTGAAATATTTACTCAAAATTTACAACATTAACATCTACTACTAGGAGTAGGAGTGGGACTTTTGACATTTTAAATTAAAAATCAAAAAATCAAAAATCAAAACCTGCATTGAAATCAATCCATATGAGACTCAATGTGTGCAATCACAATGCATGACTACACACAGTACAAATCCCAAGACTCAGGTGATATGTTTAAATTCAACTGCTCTTCAAATTTGTTTGTCAAATGGGGTTCAGATTTCTTATCAAAAAAGGAAAAGGTTCAGATTTCTATACAACTACAATCAATTATGAAATATGCATATATGCAATTAGCTATAATTCATTACAAATATAACCCAAGAGGCCTCAAATAAGAACTTTATTATACAAACTTACAGGGATTAATGCACCTAGGCAGAAAGAGATGCATGTCTCAGTGACTAATGATGGTAAATAATGATAAAATTGTTGATCTGTCCACCCTTTCTAATGAATACAGGCTAGTAAAATGTACAAATTCCTATTTGCTAAATCCATTTTATAAACATCATTTGCTTCAACAGTTGCTGAGATGTCAGAAACTGACTCCAAACGTGGTAAATATACAAAATATATGCTTTGGTATGATCCTCCTATCTTCCTGACATAAGATTCACAAGATTTTGATTTTCATAAAAGGAACCAACGTCCCAATCGTCTGTAGTTGAAGAAAGTGTCATAAGAGCAACCACAATGGATCTCATACTCGGACGCAGTTGAGGATTTTCCTGTGTACACGCTTTGGCTAATTGAGCCATCTGCAAGCAAAAACAGTGACCATTGGTTTAACATCCTTGAAATCATAAACACAAAAGGGGTTTGTTAATAAATGTTCTCACCTTGCGAACTGAATCTGCAGGGTAGTTATCCCCAAGCCTTGGATCCACTATTTTGCGAAGATCTTCTGTAGGATCAGGCTGACTAAGAACTCCTTCAAACTGCATTGCATATTAAAAAAGAAAAGAAATTAATACCATAATTTAGGTTGATGAGGAAAGACTCTAGTAAATTTAATTGTGAAATCAAGACTAACCAAACCAACAAGTCCCTTTGAATCTGCAACAGATTCGCTCGACTTGACGATTGCTTCCTTTGCCGAAATAAGTTCATAAAGAACAACTCCGAAGGCATAAACATCTACTTTGGGAGAAACGTCTCCATATTGAGCATACCTTCACATATAACCATATGACAATCACTAAACAAATCCACATGCACAAAAATGTGAACTTCCCATTAACTGAATGCAATGCAAGCAAATCTTAGACATACAATTTATTCAGAGAAAAATAAATAAACAAAATTATGAGCACTTTCTAGAACCTAAAATTCTATACCCCTACAGAACAGGGAAGAGATTTGATCAGTCACTAAATAATATGCACCAAAATTAATTTTATGATTTTAGTTCAATAAATTCTACTTGATTAATATTTCATCTAGGTCATGTTAAAGTGCTTGTTGGTGGCTTGACATGCATTCGTCAACTTCAACAAGGAAGGGAAGCAAAACACATATTACTATAAAATTTTGATCTCTGTATAGTTACACTGTCCAGTAAAAGTTTTCAGAACAACTACTGCATTTCTAAAAAAGTGTAGCAAATTTAGGGTCTGTGTTGGATTGACTTATTTGATCTTATCTAATGAAAACAACACTTATGAGAATGTTGGAGAGAGCTTTTGTAAACAACTTATGGCATGTCCATCAGTTGTTTTCAGCTTATTTCCATGAGCTCTACATGATAGCATATAAGAAAACAATCAGTTTATTTTATCATTTGTTACATAAATAGCCGATACATAAGAACTTATTTGATAAGCTCTTATGCTATAAAGCGCTTATTTAAACTTTTTATCCAAACAGGCCTTAGTCACAGGTATGGAATTTTCTTTTCTTGGGGAATAACCTGCTAAGAACCTATTTTCTAATTGTAATGGCTGCATTCACTCTTATTAATAAAAATGTCATATGAACTTGGGAAAGAAAAAAAAAAGATGAGTAAATGTTCAGTAAACCGTACTCTGGGGGCATGTAACCAAATGTACCAACAAGACGACCAGTGGGAAGGGACGAGCTACCAACTTCCGTCAGTTTGGTCAATCCAAAATCAGCAACCTTCAAATATGAACACTTTATGAGCTTTCATAGTAATCTTAATAATAAATATTCAGATAGAATCTCAAAACACAATCAACCTTTCCCCGGAAATTTTTGTCTATCAATATGTTTGCTGGCTTTATGTCACGATGAATATATACAGGCACTGTATGCTCATGGATATATTCAAGACCTCTGGCAGAATCCAAAGCAATTTGCACACGTGTAGCCCATGGCAGTGGATCTCTACCTGGAAAAATTATCACTTTACTGTTTACCGCAAGACTACCAAAATACACGATAGGAAAATAAAATCTAAAGTATAATCTGATCTAACCTGAACCACGCAAATGCTGACTCAAGTTTCCATTCTCAATGTATTCATAGACAAGGAAAAGAGAGCCCTCAATACTATATCCAATCAACCGCACCTGCATGGTCGTTAAGAGTATCAGACATTATACAAAATAAGGTGTAAGAATTTATGTATCCCTCCATTCATTTTCTTTTGATGTTTAAGCTAGAGCTCTTATCATAGAGGCACAAAGATTAAGATATCACTGAGGGTATGTTTGGGAGGGCCTAAGTTTATCTATAGCTTGATATATATTTGGGATTAAAAAGTTGAAGGAATGGCATGATAAATGATCATATGATAACTGTTAAATAAGAATAAGTCTTCCCCTCCATTTTTCTCCAAACCCCAACACCCAAGCATAGCCTAACTGTTAAATATTTAGATTAAAATACCCAAATTTAATTCATGGACAGTTGAGGTGCTAGCTTAGCCTTGTAACCTTAAGGTACTGAGTTCAAATCCCCTCGGGGACAGTTGTAAAATGACCATTAGTGCCACGTGAATTAATAAAAATTTCCACCTTTCCGAATTTATTTATTTTTAAATTCATGGATGATTGTGTACAGTTATTAATTCTCTTTATTTTAAATATTTTTAAACCAAATAGGGTATGTTTGAAAAATACCATTAAACGAGTCTTGGATTTCTAAAACATCAAAAAGTTTTTAAACAGCTTTTAAAATGCTATAACATCAATAGATATGGAATGAATCCAGTATATATATTAAATGTCAAGCACGTGACAAAAGTTCCCCCATCAATATAAGTCACTAGCTGATAACTTAAAAAGTTGCTCTATGAAAAAAGAAAAGGATTAATATATTTTTTATCACTATAAATTTTATTTTAGTCCCTATAACATTTTATTCGTCTTTACTCCTTAGATTTAACAAAAATAGGGACTAAAAGCACACAGATTTTGTCTCCATTGCAGTGTCAAACCCCAAATTTTGCCCCAGTTGCAATCTGACCTCGTTTTTCAGTTGTATTTTGGTCTCAGGATCAGCTTTTTATGAAATGTGATTTGGTCTCACTTTTTGTTCCAAAACAATTTGGCTCTGTTGGTTTTCAACATCAAATTGTATTATTCAGTCATTCTTCTCTTTCAAATGATACATTTGTAATAAGCTTAAAGGTCCATTAACTTTAGCTAGAGTTTATATGGATATTTGTGTATTTGAGTAATTCAGGATGACTTAGATTAGCAACGGTTTCCATACTTTTTTATATATCTTGATTGGTTTGTTTGATAGGAGGCTGCACCTTTCGTGAAATCAAATTCTTGCAAATGGAAGGTAAGGATGCTTGCAATAAATCCACAATGACTACCGACAACCCCACTGTGTTAGGAGCTTTATAGCACCAGGTCGCCTTTCTTTTACTCTAAAATCTTAAGATTACTAAATTCAAGCCACCAAGTCTATGCCCAATCTAACGCTCCCATCTTTGCAACAACTAAAGCCTTTTCCCATTAAGTAAAGTCAACTATATAGATGAAACATCGCCATAATATTGTAAATCATTTTTAATGACAAATCGTTTAAATATAAATCCCACACATGGTTTGTCAGCCCTATAACCTTTCTTGGTTCATCTCTACTGTAACTACCAGAGCTTCTACAAGTCTTCCTCACAAGTATTCAAATCACACAAAGCGAGATTCTACCATATTTACCCCGGCTTGATCCAATCAATGAAATTACTCAAAGTTCTCTTGGAATAAATCTTGCTTGTATGGATCAAATTCAACAGTAGACAAAATTAATACTAATAAATACTTCAAGTTTAAAAGGATTAGTACCAAGTTAAGATGATGAACACGTGTCAAGACTTTCAATTCAGCGAGAAATTCCTTTGTTGCTTGCATATCCATCTTCTTGATTGCAGCTTTCTGCATCAGCAAAATTATTGGCTTATATAATGAGAGTATGATTTTTAAAAAGAACAGGATTTGAGTGGCTTTTTAGAACAAATATAGTGTGACTCATCAGTGTAGAACTATGTAAAACAATATAGTGGTGTGTATGTGTGCTTAACAACCAAAATGCATTCTGCAGCAATTCAAACAACAGAAAATCATGGTAAATATTATGCAACAATCTCAATTTTCAAGAAATAAAGGATACACTTTCACCGTAAAACGTAAAATGAAAGGAAACTTATCAATCAAACTGTTCAAATATTGCCATCATTTCCTCTTATCCAGTTTGGTTGTTGAAGAATCCTAATTCTTCATTGGGAAACCATTTTGAAGCAACTCCCAATCCCTTCTCACAAGTACTTTTCAACTTGGTTTCCACAATAATGTGTCGCAAACAAGCTAAAAATGATGTTAACATATTGATATTCGGAAGGATGATATCATTTTCGCATATCCACTCATATATCATAGAGAATATATCTTCATCTTCAATCCCAATATGACTAAATTTACTGACCCCAATTGTGACGAATCGTGAATTATCAAGGTTTTCCGTGTCTCCTTTATTCCAGTCATATTTCAGTTATGTTACATAATAATAGCTTATTAACTATATTTGATACACATCATACCCATACACTCTTGCTATAACCTTCTATTTCAACTTGTTTTCATTCAACTAATGATCCGCCAAATACTAAACCTTGATGATTAAAACATTGATAAACTCCTAAAACAAGTATCAGAATGACATTTTTCCGAATAAAATACTTCTAATAAATGTCATTACTCACCTCTCCCCTCAGCTCTGCATAGTAGACAGAGCCAAAACCTCCTTGACCAATTTTATTAGCCATACTAAAGTTATCTGAGGCAGCTGCTAGTTCATCATATGAGAATTCAACTGATTTGTCGACTGTTATGCCGGTCATCACACCAGGCCTTTGTGTTACGTTTGCAGCACCATGAGAATTTTCATCTGAAAAGCGCCAAATCATGAGTTATAATTTAATTTGTCAGAAGATGTAAGAGCTAGAGGTACTGAATATTTACTGCCAACTCCAGTAAAGGCAGGAGAAGGAAGGTTTTGGAAGGAATACAAGTAGAAATAACCATACCTTTCCCATCTTGAGAAAAGAGTGCAGTGGAATCTCGCGAAAAAAGTTCCTCCTTTTGTATCTTCTTCTTCCGGAAGTATCCAAAATATATAGCAGCTGCCACTAACAGAAGAACAACCACTATTCCAACAGCTATTCCACCAATAGCCCCACCACCAAGACCTGTTTATGTAGATGCAAAATATGAGTTCAAAGTGGCATTTTTCTTCTACCTTTAGTAGATGCTGACCACGTGCATTAAAACCAATTTTTTGGTAAGAGAGAAAGCCAAATCACCTGAACTGCATAAGAGAATAAAAAACACAGTCATGAGTTTCAGTAAACTTATTAACAAGTGAAAATTAACGCAACCATATGAGCACAGATTGCATATGAAGTAGAGGAACAAAATTTACCTGGAACCCAAAAACACAAAGGTACCATTCTGATCTGGAAGAAAAAACAATTGAAAGAACAAAGTAAGATGATAATATTGAATTTTGTAATACATAAGAAACACTTAATGACATAGCTAAAGATACACGTGATCTTTGTTAGAAGCCATTGTTACAATTTTTCCTAACAATTCCTGTGAACTACAATTAATTGTGGTTTTCAGTTTTCCAAAAACAAAACTAATGTTAAGATCCATTTGATGATACATTGGCTCGTTAATATTGTGATCATTTGTAGTGGACTTTAGACACATGATTCTAATCAAGGTAGACACCAGTGTAGGCCATAACCTTTAGGCCCATGAAGGAAGATGCTTAGGGTTACATTACTGTAAATACCAGACTAGTCCCCTTTGCCATCGCAAAATACAATCACGTGCTCAATGGTTTACCCCATCAAGAACCAATTGAGTTCCCTGAGCATGTAATAATGCAAAGTCATTTCAGGCAATTATCGATAACTTTTATAATGTCTTCTACAAGTTACTATTTCTATCAGCGGTCTAAATTCATTTAATAAATCATGACGCTGTTTGGACTACCAAGTAATTATTTCTATCAGTGGTCTAAATTCATTTAATAGATCATGACGTTGTTTGGATAAACAACTTATTGAAGCGCTTGTCATAGTAATGTTTATGTATAAGCAATAACAAATGATAAGACAAAATTAAATTATTTTCATATAAGCTATAAACTGCTTTCATAAGCTGTCCTGGAGAGGTTATAGAAATAAGCTAAAAACAATTATGCACATATCATAAGCTGATGAATATGTCATGGGTTGTTTCTGTAAGTTGTCGCAAACAGTCTAAACAATATTTATGCCAATAGATAAACTCAAATAAGTCAATTCAAACTGGCCTGTATTAATACCTACATCCATATGCTAATTTGAATTTCACATTCATTTACTAGTTTCAACAGTAAAGAAACAAATATACTTCATTAAAATAACAAACCTTTTCCTGGAACAAAAACAATGCCACTCCCTTGATTAAAATTGACACCAGGATTATACCTCTGCAGCAAAGACGAATCAACTTTACTCGAATTCGCCACAGACCCCAAAGTCTCACCAGGCCTAAGCGGATAAGTAACAAACAACGCATAATTCCCAACATCACTATCCCCACAAGAACAATTAACAGTAACATTCAACGTTCCAGTATCAGGAATATCATTCGGTGGATAAGTATTAAACCTCCTCAACCATTCAACATTTGTTAAGTTAGCATAATTATTTGTAGCAACAGTTTCGTAGGTGTCGCCAGTTTCCACATCGTAGCTAAACTTGTGACCGAGAAACTCGCCGTCGATACAATCACATGGGAATGGAACGTTGAGTCTTTGACCAGCTTGAACGCTGTCTTTACTAGGTATTATTTCCCGGCTATAATCAACTATGTCTTCCGGTCTTGTCTGAATGTTCGATCTCATAATACCTGAAGAATTTAGAAAAAAACAAATTGAAAATTTCAGCGGCAAGTAAAAGTTTAATTTAAATGAATCAAAAACAACAAGGCAACGAACTTGAGATATAAGTGAGGTTGGAGCCTGTGGAAACGTAAAAGTTGGCTAAAGCAAGTGAACAGCCTTTTGTGCATTTGGATTCTGTTATGAATGGAATTGAAGCTAGTAAGGTGAAGAATAAAGGGAAGGAGCTGAATCTGGGTTGATGTTCCATTTGGGAGATGAGAATTGGGTTTGATTTGTCAAAGTTGGGGATTATTGGCTAAAGAGATGGGAAGTTTGAATTGAATTGAAAAGTTGTTATTGATGTGTAGTTGAGTTGAGTTGACTTGGTGAATGAAACGAAAATTTATTACCGATGGAATGAAATTTGAAGATTACTTCAAAGTTCAAACGCTTTTTTGAACAAGTCTGCAAATAAAATAAAACTAGATTTTTGACTTACCAATCATAAAATACGATATATAATTGGTAACGGTGAAATTCATAAAATGTATGAAATCTGAAAATATTAAAGAAGAAAATCCGGTAATCCTATCAATAATTCGGTAAAAGAAATATGAAAATTTTAGTACATTGGCATGTAGTTTCATCACACATTGCAAATATTTCCTCGTATACGAAATTAGACGTTATACTGATATCTTCACCATCTTCATTAATGATCAATATCTTTAGTCCTTCTTTAGATGTATCCCATTTCCACTTGGATCATATGCATGTGATTTTCTGTCTATATTTAAGGATGAAATCATGTAAGAATAATTTTTAAAAACGTCGAAAAGAAAAATTATCATCAATTAAATGACTATTTTACAATTTTTTAACTCATCAATTTTAAGGTTGTTACCGCAAGAGTTAAACTTCTTTTCTTAATAATATAAAATCAAACCCTGACAATTAAGTTGTCTCTTGATAACCGTGATTGTTCACCAAAAGTAAATTAACAAAATTAAACAAATAATTTAAAAGTGTTTTTGTTTTATAAAAAGTTTAGTTTTGTCTGGTTCTCGAGCTCATTGGGGAGCTCACCGAGGTAAAGACATCTCACAACTCAAGAGTAATAAATAATACATGCACTTATAATCATCCATTAAAAAAGTCTTCACGTTAGTAGAAGTTGAACTCACAACCTTGTGTGTGAATCAACTCTAAACAACTGAGTCAACCTTCATGGACGCATATAAATTTACATTTTTAGTGATCGAGAACAAGTAAACTCATTCTAGTCTCAAATATTTTTATACGGAAGGCAAATTAATTTTTTAATTTATTAAAAACAAAATGGGATGAAAGAAAATTGTGGCCAACACCATTCACAAAATATTTCCAATAAATCGTATCATTAAATGAGGTTTTCGATACATGATTATATATTATCATAGGGTATTCTTGGTCCATCCCTCTCAGCTGCGCAAGGTAAAGTTTCCCACTTCTTTGCTTCTTTATCTCTCTCGCCGTCATTTCCCTTTCTTTCAAACCCTAATCATCCACGCTTAACCCTTTTGCTACTTCCAACTCCTCGATCATCGTTAGTTTTGTGCTTAATTTTCTTTTTGTTGATTGGTCTTTGTTTAGGGTTGGTGTGGTTTATGGGATACAGTGATTTCGTGACTTTATTTTTCGCCATCATCGTTTGGTGTACTGCTTACATTACTGTTGCACTTCTTGCTTCTCTTCGTGCCGTCAACCATCTTTGCACTTCCTGAAACAAACAACCAAACTCATTACAATGGGTTATGCTCAGCTTGTTATTGGTCCTGCTGGTAGTGGCAAGGTAATTTCTTCCATCTCCTCTGTTTATTCCTTTAAACGGTCTGTTTGAATTGAATTATGAAAACTATTTATGACAATTTTCATAAGTTCTCCAATATAGCTTATAAAGATAGCCTATAGCATATTCAAAAACAATTTCACTTTATTTTATCTTTTAATATTGAAATAGCTTATGTAAGCTTATGCATTAACGCTTATCATGATGAGCACTTACTTGTGCTGTAAACTGCTAATAAGTTGTTTATCCAAACATGGCCTATAACATGTTAAGTGTTTTCAGCTTATTTTTATGAACTCTGCAGGATAGCTTATGAAAACAACTTATAACTGATATGAAAATAATTTGATTGTATTTTATCTTTTGTTAGAGAAATAGCTTATACTGTTATACATACTTATATGATAAGTGTTTATGCTAGAAGGGCTTACTTGAGATGTTATTCAAACAAGGCCTTGATGTGTTTGCAATACCATTCCCTTCCCTTAATTAAATGTTGAGATAGTTACTAATGTGTGTTTTTCTTTGTTGATTAGTCTACATATTGCTCGAGTTTGTACCAACACTGTGAAACTGTGCGCCGATCAATCCATGTCGTGAATCTTGATCCTGCTGCTGAAAATTTTGACTATCCTGTTGCGATGGGTAAGCAGAATGTGTTTTGTTGCGTGGCTTCTTCTTTTGTTCATTTGGGACTTTGTTTAATGGAGCTTAACTATTTTCGGTTGGAATGTTTGCAGATGTAAGGGAACTCATTTCTTTGGATGATGTTATGGAGGAGCTTGGATTGGGTCCTAATGGTGGTCTTGTTTACTGCATGGAGTATCCTTTTCATTTGTTTAATTAAAAAATTATGCTTTCTGTTTTTAGTGAAATTAACGGCAACGATATGTACTTCCATATGCTGTTGAAATTTTGTTGCCTTAATAATCATGTTTAGACACCTTGAAGACAGCCTAAATGGTTGGCTCGATGAGGAGCTGGACAATTATTTAGATGATGAGTACTTGGTTTTTGATTGCCCTGGTATTCATGCTTGTTTCTCTAGTTATTTGTAGTAAATATTTTTATGCATCAGTATCCAATGATTGCAATTTTGAGAGTTTTGTGAGTATGAGGGGATAATGTTGTATAAATTGCAGTTATGTGAGTGTGCAAGGCCACAAAAATAAAATCTGTATCATAATAAAATTACCGCTTAGTCTAATATTTGTCCTTTTAGAACAAGATTGTTACAGAGCTAGTTTGTGTAGCCTAAAGTTGATTCTGTTAAAATTGATTATTAAGTTTTTTGGTAGCAACTTGCTTAACAAAATGTGATTAATCAACTTATTCTTGTAATGTTTTGCAGGGCAGATAGAACTTTATTCACATGTGCCAGTATTCCGGAATTTTGTTGAACATTTGAAACGAAGAAATTTTAATGTCTGTGTCGTGTACTTGCTTGATTCACAGGTTGGTGATAGTCTCTGCAGTTTTGCAACTTTTGTTTAAATCATGCTTCCTTTAAGCTATTGACTCACTCACATTCCTTTAGACTTTCCATTATTGTTGTCTTGTTATCTTTGTTGACTAATAATTTTAAAATATTGCAGTTCATGGTAGATGTGACCAAATTTATAAGTGGATGCATGGCTTCCCTTTCTGCAATGGTTCAACTCGAACTCCCTCATGTCAATATCCTCTCAAAAATGGACCTTGTGACTAACAAAAAGGATCTTGAAGAGTAATTACCGTCGCTTAATTTCTTTCACTTATTTGTTTCAACTGCTTTATTTATCCGAATTCTAATATAGGTATTTTATTTTTTTGCTCCTAGATTCTTGGATCCAGAGCCCACCTTTCTACTATCTGAATTGAATAAACGGATGGCTCCTCAGTATGCAAAGTTGAATAAATCTTTGATTGAAGTGGTGGGTAACCTATGACTATTTTAAGAATATACCCCCCTGTCAGTAATATTGTAAAGTATGCATTCATTTTGTTGGTTTTTATTGGCACACCATTGACAAGCAATGGACAGTTTTGGACTGAAATGAAGTTATTTTTATAGATAATGGTCTATTTAGTATTTGAATTGATTTTATTTTGAAAAAGCAAAGCAATACTATGTTGATGTCTAGTAAGCATCGATGTTGATTGCATTCCAAGGAAGATTCCGAGGGTGGTTTTCATTTTTTTGCTATGATATTTTGGCTGTGTGCATAGTGCATACCTAACCATGATTTTCACATAGCTGTAGTGGGCCATTTTTTTAATAAATAGGGTAATTTCCGATGGCCAATATATTTCCCCCCTTTTTTTTGACTGAAACAAGTCGTGTATCCAACCTCATTGTATAATCATGTCCGTGAAGCTTCTCATCTTTAGTCACTGCAGCACGCACATTCATCACTTCTTCAAGATATTTCTCTTTAATTTAACGATTTTCCTGCTATAATTGCGTGGTACCGATCAACATGCATATTTTTGTTTTGGCAACTTAAAATACATGTGTGGGTTATGAATGTCTAGGAGGGTTATTGGTTTCTGTTTGTTTTCTCTTAAAATACTTGGTACCGATCAACATCCTATTTTTGTGTAAATGTTAATGGGAAAGGAGTGGTGGTTTCATCATTTGTCCATTCCAAATTTTAGAAAGGATTGAAAGTTCCATTTCAACTCATTTGCATATGACTTCAATTTTGGAACATACATTTCTGATTATTCTTACTGCTGACGCTTCCTAGACATTAGTTAAGTTATGGAATGCTTTGTTTTCAATTCCATCAGCTTATTTATTTATTCCTTTTGCAACAGGTAAGTAGTTATAACATGGTGAGTTTTATACCACTGGACTTGAGGAAGGATAAAAGGTACACACTTCTATCTTTCTACTGCTTAAACTTTCTTCCTGTTCATTTTTTTAATGATGTTATATTGCTGTTATATAAGGTATATGCTATCTCTTGCTCTAGTTAAATGTTCATTGTATTTTGAGTAAATATTGTTGATGCTGAAATATTAAAATTGAATGGTATAAACTGTTGTAAATTGTTTTTAATGAAAAAACATGGCATAAATTAAGTTGAACTCAAATTATGGTTCTTGTAGATCGTGTTTTTGATGCTACTGGAAGCTCTTGTCAAAGAAATGAATTTTCAAAGGCCAATAAAATGACCGATTTGATTGTTTTTGTCTTCATTCTTTCTATTTATTTTGGTATATGAAATTAAGTATCATGCTGTGCTGTGGAATTAACAGTTCTCAAAGCTGCATTTCCATGTAGTTTAGTACTTTGGCTGTTTGAGTAAAACAAGTTACTCCATCGTTGCCTCGGTAGTAGTATCTGTTGAGATCTCTCACAGGTTAGAGATATAATTTTAGTTTGTCAGAGCCTAACCTAAATTTGTTAACGGGACACCCATATTTGTTTTCTTGGCGCGTGAAGGGGGTGTTTAAAGTTCTGTGTTATCGGGTTACTTGCATTTGTTCATGCTTTAAATGCCCAATCATGAGCATGAGAGGGCGTGTAAAGATCTTTAGCAGTTCTTTTGTACTTTTTAGGCCCCCCCCAACGTCTCTCAAGTCCCTTGAGAATTCGGGAGATAACTCCTGGAGGGCATTTTTTTTTTCTTTTCAATTTTAACACCTCCGGTAGGTAACTCCCGGATGGCATTTTTCAGTCAAAAGAGATATTGAAGAGGCCTAAAAAGAAATCCTCAAAGATCTTTGTTATTGGGCCACTTGCATTTTCCACACTTCAGATGAGTGTGACTGTGTTTGTTGTGATCCCACATAGATATGGCTAAGTTGTGCTTATAAGGTATAAGGCTTGGGAAATTATATCTTTCAAACTTTTGTGGGTTGAGTTAGGCCCAAGTTCAATTACTAAGGCTTTGTTTGGGAGTTTGGAGGGAGGGCTTTGGGGGCAGGGGAGAAGAGGAAAAAAGAGAGAAATCTTCCTTCCTTATTTGAGTGTTTTTGTAGAGAATGTGAAGAAAATCCTTATGAGTAATATATTTTTAATTTTGAGAGTTATAAAAATATTGTTTTGATGATGGGATTCTTAACTATTTGTTCAACCACGAATTCAGCTTTCCTCCTATCAAGGATGGCAGGTCATTTTATTTTTTTTTAGGAAAGAGGATGGCAGGTCTTGAAAGCACTTGTTCTTGATTTATTTTCAATATGCTTCAGAGTGGGTTTATGTTCATTAATTTCGAAATTCACTGGAATTTCAGTTAATTTTGATTAACAAAATCGAGCTCTTGAAAAGCCATAATGGTAGTTTAATAAATTACTGAAATGAACTACTTCATCAATCGTCTTTTAAGCCCATGCTATTTTCGTGTCTATTTTGAATTTTAGATGTTCTGCCATTCTTTCCATTACATCTGCTTCTGACTTTCTGTAGTCCTTCCCTAGCTCCCAAACAAAGCTGCTTTTGTTTTGTACTTATGGTTCAATTCTTCTCATCTACAGCATGCAATATGTATTGGCTCAAATTGACAACTGCATTCAGTATGGAGAAGATGCAGATGTGAAGGTTAGGGATTTTGATGAAGATGAAGATGAGTAGCTTATTCCCTTCTGCAGTAATGTTTGGCATGATAAGAAAGTTCAGCCTTCACAATGACTTAATGGTTATCAAACTCAAATTGTTAATAATCTACATAATAGTTTTTCGTTAGAATGTTCAGTGTGGATTGGGGACCTTGATGATTTATACAATTTAGCCTCCTAATGGGGAGATGAATTTGGGGAGGGTGCTTAGTCAATACTAAGCTGTCACTGCTTGCTTGGTTTCAACAACACGAACGTATTTAGACCTCGTTATTTTGGTTACTAATTCCGATTGCAAATTCTGAATCTTTGGTCCCAAGATTGAAAATTTGTTGAAGTAGGTAGATATTGATTTTTTTTTTTCCTTCCTTTTCTGCAAAACAGAATTCTAGTTCAGCTTTTTTCCTTTTATCCAAAGAGTTGGAGCTGGGTAAGGTAGTGTTAAATACATATATCTGTTGTGGAGATTCACTTATGTCTATGGCTTGCTGAAAGCCTGGAAGTTTTTGGGAAATTAACTCAACTTCACTTTGATTCTCCTTAAAATTCACAGGCTATATCTTTGGTACACATTAACCAACCGAAATTTTTATATTATCAGGATTTTTTCTCTGATTTTCATAAATTTGTGCAGAGTATTATGGATTTCCTTGAGAGTTGTGTCGAGTACATATATCTATTTTATGTTTCTTCTATACTCTGTTAATCCTTAGTCTTCACTTGTGACAAAAATTCAGCTGAGCTCTAAAATCATTATAGTTGGCAACAAAAAAATAACATGAAATTTGATAAAACTGAGTTATTTCACATTTTGATTTTTAATTATATATGTAAATTCGCCTTTCATACGTGATTGCGCTATAAAAAAAAAGTATCACACAATCACTAAATGATCATATTTTGGAAAATATATTTGTCATTGTTTGACTGTTTTCAAAGACCTAAAAGGAAAAATACTTTCTGTTTAAACTGATTAATTTTAAACATACATCAATTTACGAATACTATTTTGATGAATTAGGCTACTCTTGCATCTGAATTTAAAATTTAATGATATGAAATGGCTCTTTTTCAAAATTAAGATTATACTCTTTATAACCATCAACTGTGAAGGCTTAACGTAAATGGTTATCAAGAATATTAGTCTTCACTGTGTGAAGCCATAGGTTGTAAGTTCAAAGCCAGATTGGTTGCAAAGGGTATCCATCAAAGCAGAAGGGTTTGATTTCATAGAAAGACGTTCTCACATGTTATTAAATTCACCACAATTCGAATCATTCTAACTTTAGCTCTATCCTTCCATTGGGATACATTTAACAAATCGATGTCAAGAATGCTTTTCTAAATGACATTTTCAAGAGGAAAGCCACCAGGCTTTGGATCCACATATAAGTCACTTTGTGTGTCGTTTCCATAGAAATCTTTATGTCCTTAAGCAGGATTGCCAAGGCTTGATATGAAATATCAAAGACTTGCTCATGCTTTGCTAAAATTTAGTCTACGTTGATGATATTTTACTCATTCGATCATCAGACATACTTGTTTGTCCATGATTATCCGTAGTTAAATTCCCATTTGCTCTCAAACATCTGCGCATGTTTCTTTCTGGATAATGAAGTTACCTCAGCAGTGGTAGTATCATACTCAATTCAAATGTATCCAAAATCTTTTGCATCGAGTAAACATGGTTAATGCTTGAGGAATAGCTAGCTACTCTTTGAGTAGTTCTAAACTTAGGGTCTGATTGGATATGCCTTTTTTTGAGCTTATCAAAATAAATAAGCTTGTATGTTAATTTGTAAGTTCTCACTAACGAAAATTGTAAATATACTAGTATGCTACCTGACAAACTTATGAATAATACATAAAAACTTATTTATTTGCATAAATAAATAAATTATTTTTCATAAACTACTTTAACTTATTTTGCTCTTTTGTTCAATTTCTTTTTTGATGGATTTTTTTATATATATATAAAGTTTCTGTGAGTTATACTACGAAGTTAATTTCTTATCAATTGGATCAAAATTTATTGACGACGAATTGCTCCTTTCTTAAATCACTTCTAAAATAAGAAAACGTTTCTATAAATTCAATATCGTAGATACATTGTTTCTAACTAAAAATAAATCACGACACCTCTCTATTTTAATAACAATGAGATGGCTTTCTAAAAATAAATAATAATGTGATCCAAACCACCACAGGAACATCTCTAGAGCAAAGACACCTAGGAAGATACAAGGGCTCCACCCCTCTATATTTTTTTTAGTAAATTACATTCCACCCTCCTAAAAAAAAGATTCAATTACACTCACAATTCCTCGAATGTTAAAATACAAACTCCCCTGCAATGAATAGTAAATATAAAGGGAAAATTATACTCCACTTTTTTAAGAGACTTTTGAATTAAAATCTGCTCCCTTAAGCATTAAAATTTTATTACACTTTAATCCATTTTAGCATAAATAAATATTTTTATGATATCAATTAACTTTAAGCCATCATTTTGTTTCAAAATAAACTTTAATCCACCATTTAATAAATCAATTTCCCTTTCCTTTATAACTTCCAAAGTCATACAGGTGCCTGCAGGAGCAGTTATCTATCGGTAGGAAATTCCTTGCCTGCAGGAGCATCCTTGTTGCAGACTAGGAATTGCTTGCTACAGATGATATGATTAGGAGGAGTGGCCTGTCTGCAACAAGATTGTGGTGTGGGTAACATATGTACCAGGCAGTGGTGACTCACTAGAGCTGGATAGAGACAGTCCAAAAAGGATATTATGGAATAAGTATAAATTTTAATTAATTAGATTTGAGTTAATTAGGATCTCATTATGAATACAAAACTGAATTTTGGATTTATTTTATCTTATCTTTTGCATATTAATTTATAGTTGATGCAAATTAATCTATTAAAAAGAGATTACCAATTGCGAGTCATAAACTTCATAATGACATAGAGGCGAGTAAAATGTACTCCAACGTTAATAATTTTGACACATTATTTTTCACATTTTTTTACTATGAGTTTTCTCAGTAAAATGTTATAAATTTTGTTTTCTTGTCTCTCTTTTACTTCTATTTTGTCTCTTTTTATAACAAGTTCTGTTGCTTCTTGTTGTTCTTGTTCAGCACTACATGTAAACTCATAGTCATAATGTTGACTGAGAATTTAATCAAATGACTATTTGGTTTGGGTTTGATTCTGAAATATGAATGTTTTCTCACTTTATTATTCACTTCTTGGTCTGGTTCTACCGGTGACGGCTAGGACGAGGGAGCTAATAGGTCCCTCACGGGTGAGGGAGTAAAAAATACCATTGGATTAGATATGTGGTCTAGATTAAACATAAGGAACACAAATATCTCTCCACATACAATCACTAACTACCATAAGTTTGGCCAAATCTCATCCGCTAGCTCAATCTCAGACCATAACATAGAGTCAGATATATTCTTTTCCCATTTCACAGCCCAAATGCTTATTCAAAACCTGTTACCTTGAATATTGCTTCTTTAAAATTTCCCAGCTTGCTCCATAATCTGAAGCAACCCCACCATTTCCTCTTCAATATCTTTATACCTCATCAATTCCAAATCAAAAACCTCAGCTGTCCATTCCTCTCTAACTACTGATTGCACCCACCTAGGTAGATCAATCACCCCACCATTATAACTACTTCCACCACTCTCCACAGCAGAGGGACACTTCCCTGTAAGCATTTCTAGCAACAGAACACCAACAGATCATTATTGTCCCACATTCAATAATTTTACAATCAAAAATTATTTCTTCCTCACTCCCCACTAACCATCGCCGGCGATCTCTCCGCCACTGTCACCGGCAATTTTATCACTCTCGCCGACAATTTTATCACAAATCTTCCTCAAACACTACCAACTGCAATCTACCACCATCTAAAACGCTTTATCTACCTCTTTCTTTTCAGATCTAAAGGTCTTTCTTTCTTTCCCAACTCACCGTCGCCGGTAATGCGACAAGCCATTTACCCTTTCTCTCTCCCTCAAATATAACAATCGCAAGTAACAGTGAGCTCAAATAACGATAACTACGAAAGTTATTCCACGAAAAATTTGAAGATCGAAACTCTTTCTTAGTCACTCACCATCACCGGCAACTGGTAATTTTCCGATTCTTTTTTTTCCTTTCGAAGTTGTTTGAATCCTTGAAATATTATGCCAGTTGAGAGTAAAAATTTGTTTATTTTTGTTTGAATTCATGTATTAGGTTGTTAGATTATTAGATTTGATTTGGAGTTTGTATGATTGATAATAGAACGACAATTTAATATAGAATTAACAACCAAATTTAATTGATGTTTAGGGGCATGCAATACCGAGCTTTTGATTGTTCTCAATTTATTGGACCTGAAAAAGCTGATGGAAGTCCTGATGAAGAGGTTAGGTTTGAAGAGGCGGGATACAATGGTAACATGGAATATGATGGAAGTGATTACGAAGGCGGAGACAATGTTGAGTTTAACGAAGATGGAGGTAGAGGGCAATCCGGAGACATTAGTGACTTTGATGAGGGGGTGAATTATGGTGACATGGAAGAAGATGGAAGTGATGAAGAAGGGGTAGACAATGCTGACATTGAAGAAGATGGAAGTGATGCAGAAGGGGTGGACTACGGTGACATGGAAGAAGATGGAAGTCACAATGAAGGCCAATTTGTCCAAGTTGATAGTGTTGAGGACATTGTGGCATTGGACCTTAGTGGTTTAGGGCCTCTATTTGTAAGGAGAATTGTGTTTGGAAGCCTAGACATTGCATTTGAGTTCTATAAATCCTATGGAAGAGCGAATGGATTTTCAGTTCGCAAAGGCAAGTTGCTTTATTGCAAAACGGGAGAAATAGTGCAACGCACATTTGTTTGCCATAGACAAGGATATAGGGAAAAAAAAGGAGTAAGTGAGGCGAACAGAAAGCGTCGGGAAAAACCTAATACTCGATGTGGATGTCAAGCTATGTTTCGGGTGCACATAAAATTATGACAAAAGGCTGGTCTGCTACAGTTTTCGATAACCGACACAACCATGTGCTAGTACCGCATGAACATTGTGGACTACTATCTTCACACTGCTTAATGACAGATTCAGACATAATGCAAATGAACAATATGTTAAAAAGTGGTATTTTACCCAATCAAATATATGCTTCATTTGCAAATCAAGCAGGAGGATATGATAAAATTGGTTTCCGGAGGAAAGATCTGTATAATCAAATAGCAAGACAGCGGCGTTTGCGAAAGACAGATGCAAGTTGTGCATTAAATTATCTTCGTGGATTGGCTTTAAATGATCCCATGATGTTTTTCAAGCACACTACTGATTCTACAGGTAGACTACAACACCTGTTTTGGTGTGATGGAAAAAGTCGTCTTGATTACCAAGTTTATGGCGATGTAGTCGCATTTGATGCAACATATGGTAAGAACAAATACCATTGCCCTTTAGTTGTGTTTGCTGGTGTGAATAATCATAACTCTACTATTATTTTTGCTGGAGCTATTGTTGCTGATGAAAAGGAAG
>Ga0228711_1003766_pt1 | contig 23551 bp, 18 predicted proteins | sample MedpolnodulmetaG_2_FD_177996 | JGI IMG/M metagenome (GOLD analysis project Ga0228711, IMG submission 177996) | Root nodule microbial communities from Medicago polymorpha collected in Santa Monica, California, United States - brown nodules | ecosystem: Host-associated > Plants > Roots > Nodule...
CGACCTTATTTGTTATCTGGAAAGATCGTAACGATAGAATTTTTGATAATCATTTTGTTCAGCTTACGGGACTTCTTGAGAAGGTTAAACTCCAAACATATTGGTGGTTGAAAGCGAACTACATGACATTCAACTTTGACTACCCCTTTTGAAGGCAAAACCCTTTATGTTGTTTTCAAGCTGTGTTGTAATTTTTTTGGCTTCTTTGGTTGTTGGTAGCCTGATTGTTTTGTTCGTAAACTTCTAACAGTTACCTCTAACACGCCTTGTGCTTGAGGGGATGTTTGTTATTCTTTTAATATAATTTGCTTAGCTTATTAAAAAAAAACATTACATGAGTTATATTAACATCATTATATGAGCAATATATGCATTTAGAAAATGATTAATTCTTTTTACGTAATGAAGTATATCAATTGGTCTATCATTTTTAATTAAAGGAGTGTGAATAAAAAAATTGTTGATATCTAATTACTAGTAATAATATACATATATACTAGTTAAAAAAAAGTTTAAAAATTTAGAACCTAAAATAAGAGTTTTATTGATCAAATGGTTGAGACGGCATGGGAAGTGAACGTACAATAGCAAAGGGATTGCACTTTTTGACTTTTTAATAATTCTAGCTTTTAACCGGCAGCCCAAGCTATAATAATAATTTGATTAAGAGAAGATCAAATTGTATTAAATTTGTGTAGGGTCGGTGGACACCCCACTTATTCATCTTAAATGTAAATTTCTCTATCCGTTAGACTATTTGACAAAAAAAAGTAATAAAGCAAATGTATATTATGATATTGTAGCAAAGTTAGCCTGACGGTCTTTAGAATATGGTCTTAGAAAAATATTATTGTTTCTACAAAATTGTTTTAAAAGGGTTTATGAACAATGGAGGCAAGCTTCTTTATATATATGGATAATTGTCTCCGCAATATGGCTTACCCCATTTTGGTAAATATTTTTGTTACTATACTAGATTGATAATTAATTTGGTAAAATTGTAACACTCGGGCAAAAGAACTTTGAACCTTCCATCCATCTACTTTGACAAGTCAAGTAATTTGACATTTTCTTAAATTTTTGGCTGCATGTCATTTTTTACCTTGTGATTATAACTCTTATCAATAAACAATCTAAGCATTCCCTAAAAATAAAATAAACAATCTAAGAATTTACCTTTAATTAAATATTAGTAACTATATCTGAATTAATTAACATAGAAACATATTACACTGTTTACACTTTCTCGCTCAAATTTTTGACATGGTCATGTTTTGGTGTTATGGGTCGCGCGTAAATAAGGGTATGTTTGGAGTCCAAGGTATTGCTATTCCAATTTTTCAATATTCAAACCTTTCACAGTCAAAGCAAAACAATAAACATCTCAATTACACTCACTATATAAATGAGTTGTGCCACCCCTCCATCCATCAAAACACATTAACATATCGCAATTTAATTTCATCATATCATATAGTTTGTGAGATTTAATAAACTCCTTCAAACTCAAATCACAACAACAGTTCATAGATTGATTAGTTGAATCAAACATACATAGATGGCTTTCTCTTATAGTAGAATGATCCTCTTCAAAGTTCTTCTCCTTGTACTAATCATCCTCAACATCTTAGTTACACCTCAATCAGGAGGAGTAGATTGCAGGCCATTGTTATTGAATTATTATCAATGGTCCTGGGATCATGGCCTTATTTTGCAATCACTTCCAAACGGTAATGCACCTGGATCAGGAGGAGGAGGAGATCCTACTCATCCCTAATTAAGCTGCACATATATGCCTTCAAATTAATTTGAACTTAGGAAGCTTTACAAAGAAGAAATTAATTTTATTTTTTTATATAGTTCGATCAAAGTAGTAATAACATTAACTCTCATTGCTGAAGTTCCACGTGTCAGTGGGTTGTATCAATTTTTTATTTTTTTTAGTTGCATGCCTCACATGCAAAAATTTTATATTCTTGTATTCACATTCAATTTCAATCACCTTACAAAATATATCTGAAAAAACTGAAGTATATTCATATAGGCTGTAGTACGTAAATTTTGACTAAAATCAAAATAAATGACTCTTTGGATGATGCATAAATATTGATTTTGAAAGGAAATGATTCCTTCAAAAGTGATTGTTTTCTCTTGTGAATCACTCTTCGATAAATTTACTTTGAGATTAAATCTATATGGTAGGAAATTTGTGGTGGATTATAATAATACTCTTCATTGTGTATTTGTGAACGGTTTATATGATGAAAATGATATTTGTACGATCATTTTGAGACAATTTTTTCTTACATTGAGTTTTTATTCTATCTCCCTTTTCTCTATCTGTTATTTTTGTCCCAAAAGATGAGGGAAAAAATATTATCCTAAAAATTGTCACAAATATAATTATATAAATATCATTTCTTTTATCTAATTTGTCAAATAAGTCCATACAAGAAAGAAGGAAAAAAAATCTTACATGCAGATCTGGCCATTCAATTTTGTCTCATTCGTGATTTTGATTTTATACTTGTATTCCCTCGCTAAGCTTACTGATAGAAGAGTTATCATGAATTTCATGTTTTTCTTATCTCAAATTTTACTAAATAATGTTTTTTTTTTTGGTACAAGAAGAGGGTAGAGTCCAGTCACTAATGTTGTTTTAAACCCTAGTGTTTTAGTTCAATTCAATACGATACAATAGAATTTACCCCCTAGGGTTTAAACTCTAATAGCGGGTGTTTTATGAAAATACACTCAAATTTATATTCAAATCTTAGGTATGAGCTACCTTTGTGTCACATTGCCATAAACAAGGTAACAAATCTACCAAAAAACAAAATTTTCACGATAAAAAAAACATAATAAACGGTCAATTTAATTTCTAAACTATCACTCTATCCACGTTGTCCATTGCCTCCTACACGACGTGGACTAACATGGTGGTGATGTCGTGTATTGTCATATGAGCTTCCCAAATTTGGTGAAAATTTAAGTATTGAATTGTCCTAATGACCGGAGTCGACCTGTCACTATGTAAGCCAAGGGGTATTCTACATGTAGCACACTTTCTCTGTTAGAGACGGATCCATAAATTTTGATAAGTGGGGTCAAAGTCATACCATAATAAATACAAGTTATTATTTTTATCGATCTAATAATTACGACACTTTTTCTTTCCAAAAAAATAATTAGAACACTTTTTATCATACAAATTTAATTCTTAGTTTCTTAATCAATGCTATCAGGACATTCGCTATCATTCTTCTTAGTTTTATAGTTTGTTGTAGTGTTATGAATGGAATAAATAGAGACAATAATACCATATAAATTGGATCACATTACATAAACATCTAAGTATTGTGCCTTCTCCCCATGTATATTTTCATTTGTCTATCTGTGTCAAACTCCCATCTGTTAATGTTCACAATATCTAAAACACTCTAGCGTGCCCTTCCCAACACACTCAGAGTCTTCAAATCATTTCTTATTCATCTTATTCTCATGTTTATCATGTAACTTTCATATTTATCTGTCCAAAACAAGAAGATACATTGTAGATCTACTTAGGTTTCACCAATGGAAAGATAAGGCGTCTCAATTGATTAAATAAGGTATTCAATAACAAATTTTTAAAGTTTGAGGACTAATTTGTTATTTTTTATGATAGTTTGAAGACTAAATTGATGTATTTTCTTAGTTTAGGGGACTACAAATAGACACCTTAACGGGAAACTTAATTAGGTGACTATGGTTGGATGGAAGAATAGTTTATGAGCATTTTAGTTGATTATAATAGTTTAGAGACTAAATTGATGATATAGTGGATTTTATTGATAAAATTGATTGTTTATTAAAAAAAAGGTAAAAATTTGAACGATATGATAAAAAAAAAGTTTACAAGAACCAACTAAGAACGTTAAAAGCCTTGCAAACATACAAAAATTCTAAACAATGTAATCAAGAGGATATAAACCGAGGCACATTCTCATATTTGAATGATCCAATTAGTTTTTTTTTGTTTGTTATAGGTAGTCATATCTTATAACATTTTGTTGAATTCTTCCAGCCCAGATACAAAGTTATTGACTACAATGAATAATTTGTCAATTTCTTTATAATGAGAAAAAATACATTCAATGCATTATAATTTGAAATAATATCTTCTAATAGTTCTTGCTTTTAACCGGCAGCCCAAGAAGTATAAGAGAAAATCAAATTGTATTAGTATTATAATAATAATGCAAAGGGATATTAAAATATTGTTAGCAAAGTCTCGATGGTATAGAAAATATAATGAGTAAATAGGCAATTACCCCTCTGAAATTGTAAGTTTCGTCAATTATCTGGCCTTTAATATCTTTTGAGTCAAGGATAAGAAAAAAAAGTATAAATTTTCAAGTTTGGGGGGCATTTTGCACATAAGTGCAAAACTTCAGGGGGGGTATTTGCAAAACATCATGTTGATTAACAGAAGAATTTGACGGAGGGGGTAAATTGATCAACATTGTACAATTTCAGGGGGGTAATTGAAGTTTTGTTAATTTCAGAGGGGTAATTGACAAACTTACAATTTCAATGGGGTAATTGCCTATTTACTCAAAATATAATTGCTTCTACAACTTCTTTTCAAGAGAGTTTATGAAGATGATATTCTACAACCATTTAACAACAATTTTGTGACAATTTTTTATTTTATTTTATTGGTAAAAACTGTTGTGTGCAAGTGTGAGTTATATGTCCCACATCAGATAGAAAAGTGGAGGCTGAACACTTTATAAGTAAGAGGACCCATAAACTTATTGCCTTAAGATTTTAGGTAAAAATGTGGTGTCTCTACGTTGCTCTGCCTGGATGTGGATGGTCCCCCGGACTCCCCCAGTGACCCAACAAAAACAACATAGAAAATAATAAAGAGATATAATAAGAAAATAATGTGAGAGAACAATGACACATAGGCACATGTTACACTGTTTACTCTTTCTCGTTCAGTTTTTTGACATGGTCATATTCTAATGATATGGGTCGCGTGTTTGGAGTCCAAGTTATTGATATTCAAATTTTTCAATATTCAAAGCCTTCACAGTCAAAGCAAAACAATAAACATTTCAATTCCACTCACTATATAAATGAGTTGTGCCACCCCTCCTTTCATCAAAACACATTAACATATCACAATTTAATTTCATCGTATAGTCTGAGTATTAATAAACTCCTTCAAAGCACAACAACATATCATTGATTAATTGATTCATTCAAACATACATAGATGGCTTTTTCTTACAGATTGATTCTCTTCAGAGTTGTGCTCCTTGTACTAATCATCTTCAACATCTTCGTTACATCTCAATCAGGAGTAGATGGCAGGCCATTATTATTGCACTATCAATGGTCTTGGGATCATGGACTTATTTTGCAATCACTTCCAAACGGTAATGCACCTGGATCAGGAGGAGGAGGAGATCCTACTCATCCCTAATTAATTGGAGGAAGCTTTACAATGAGGAAAATTAATCTTAATTTTTTTACATATATAGTATGGATTAGTCACATTAACTCTCATGTGAAGTTCCACATGTTAGTGGATTATAGTATGTACATTTTTTTAGTTGCATGATTCACAATCCCATGCAATTTATGGGTATTTCTTATATTCTTGTATTCACATTCAAATTCAATTATATCACAGGGTATACCTGAAATTTTTTAGATATATTCTTTTAAGTTGTAGTATGTACATTTTGACTAAAATCTAAATAAACGACTCTTTCAATTTGGTGCATAAATATTGATTTTAAAAGGGGTTTTACTCCTTCAAATGTGATCGCTTCTTGTCAATGAATATGCCCATGGTCAAAATTGACTAGGTGTGTCGTTTTTCATTCCTCGTATGTAAACTAATATAATGGTTTAACCTTGGTAAACAAATGCATACAAGAAAAAAAATAGTTACCAAAATTTAGAGAGGAAAAGGTTAAATCCTACTTGATTCCCTTGATAAGCTTACTGATAGAAAAAGATTAAGATGAATTTGATATTCCTTTTATCTCAAATTTTAGTTGCAAATGTTGTTTTTTTATAAGAAAAATTGTGGATGATGTTTGACACAATGAATTCATCTTAATGGAACACAATAAAATAGAATCCATTAAGTTTAAGCCTTTATAAGGACGCGTGATTTATGAAAACACCATGAATTTGTCTTCAAATCGTAAGTATGAACTAGTTGTGTATCACATTGAATAAACAATGTAGCAAATAGGACAAAAACAATTTTTGTTATATATAAAAATAGGAAAAATGAAATGAAAAAAATAAACTAAGACATAAGACGAGGTGTACTATAGTCTAAAACATCAAAATGAAGACGCAATTTCGGGGGTTAGGAAGAGTATCAAAGATAGTTCAGAGAAATTATTATCAGGACCAAAATTGGCAAGAAAATCAGCACAAATGTTGACTTATTTGTAAATGTGTGTAAGAGAGACATTCTTATTAGGAGCACGAAGCAAGTGAAGCACATCAACAATGAGAGATCGGACACTCTTGGAATTAGCTTGAGGAAATGTGGAGACGACGAGCAAGCTTTAAGCCGTAATAAAAAACCCCACAACTCAGCATGAACAATCAAGAAGGTTTTGATATTACAATGTAAACTTTTAATGAAATGATCTCGATGATTTGTATTATTAGAAAATCAAATATTCGCGGTAAAAAGAAAACACTTATTTTTTGTCAAGTATTCTAGTGGTTAGATCTCACACATTTTAAATGTGGAGAAGTGGGGTGTTCAAAGTTCGAACCACGACCCCCGCATATAATATGCAATATCCCTGCCAACTGAGCTAAACTCATCGAATAAAACACTTAGTAATTAAAACTTGAAAGTTATGATAAAATAAAAGTTACAAGAATAAAGTAAGTACAATAAAATCTTTACAAACATAGAACATTTTAAACAATGTGTGATCGAAAGGATCTAAAATGAGGCTCGTTCTCAATTTCTCATAATTTGAATGGTTCAAGTCATTAGTCGTATCTTCCACCATTTTGTTATCTTCCAGCCCTGATACAAAGTTATTGACTAAATTGAATAATTTTTCAATATTTTTTAATAATCAAAATAAATTAACCCATTGAACAAAATGTCACAGACACTGATATCAGAGCCAAAAGAGAAAAAGTATCATCAAGAAAATACAACAGTATGCTTCATTTACAATACCCCCAAAATTGAAGTGAACCATAGCCGCAAGAAAGGGGATTGCATTGTGGTTTTTTAAAAATCCTTGCTTAACTTGCAACTCAAGAAATATATAATAATCCGATGAAGAGAAAATCAAAGTGTTTTAGAATAATGAAGCTGGGGAATTTTTCCAAAGTGTACTAGAATCATGCAGCAAAGTCTTGATAGTGTAGAAAATATTGTTTAATTGTAAGAAGAAAAAAAAAAGTGTTTCAACAAAAAACTGTTTTGAAGGTGTATGCAGTGGCGGATCTTTTTGGAGGCAGGCAGGTGCTATGGCATCCCCCAAATTTTCCTTATATACTATATTAGGTGTACCATAATAATTAGAATTTAGTTGCTGCAGTGGAAAGGGGGTACCTTAAGTTGTTCTAGATCACCGTACGTGACTTCTTTTTACATATTTTAACTTCTACTTTTGCATATTGTATTTAAATAAAAATGTTTTTGAGGGGATTCAAACCCACATCCTCTTGCTCCTTAAAAAACATCTATACCACTTGGCCAGTTATTAATTATTGATAACACTTGAAACCATTTAATATATATTCCATAAAAGTTTGACACCCTCAACAAATTAACTCAAGATCTGCCATTAGGTGTATGAACAATAAACAAATTAACTCAAGATCCGCCACTAGGTGTTTGAACAATAAAAGCACGTGAGAAGCTTCTTGATATGAATAGCCCTCTTGGTAAAAACCTCAGTCATTAAAAAACGATTGCAATAGTTAAAAGTAATATTTTTAACCTAGTTCACATGTGCGAATTTTTGTGAGATTTACCACTATTTCATCAAATGTAACACAAGTGATACATTTGTTTTTTTATCAAATAGCACAAGTGTTACATTAATGATAAAAATCTCCCAAGTATTTTTGGTCCCTGTATTACTAGGTTTTTACCAGCTCACGAAACAAATGGCTGCCTTTGAGAGCTTATGTCAAACAAGAACAAGTACAACTCTATTTTTTTTTTATAATAATTTAGTCATTTAGTCATTCAATGTATCAAAACTTTTCAAAAATACTAATTTGGGTCTCCTGTACTTATTTTTTTCAAGTAACTATTGTAAGAACTAAAATAAATTATTGATGGCCAATTGTAGTACATTTAAAAAATTAGAGGATGCAAAAACAAAACTTTTAAATTATAGACTATAATCTATTCAGAAAAATACCGATAGTGTTGTGTTGCCACTGAATACTTGTAATTAATAGTGGATTCATTAGAGCATGTGATTCACATTAAACTTTTGTGTAAGGTGAAATCAAATGCTTAATTAAACTGTTGTAATTGTATACTAGTTTTTTATTAAGGAATAATTGAATACTAGTTAGCTGCAATGTCTCGTGTTTTTTTATTCCTTAAAGTCTCCTTAAAGTCTCGTTTAATTCCTCTAATCTACTTCATTTTCTTTTCAAACAAACATTATGATATATACATTCATCCAAATCTAATATCAGGTGTTGAATGGGACTTGTGACTCACAAATGAAGGTCTTATTACGCTAGAACACAGAATGTAGGACTGTGTCGTATGGTGTTATTCTCACGCGTATCTTCAAAATTTACTGGTTGAGACGTGTAACATGATTTTTTATATTTTGAATTCTAGTTTTGGTCTCAGGGACTAGTTCTAACTTTTCAATATTCCTTATTTTTAATAATTTCTCTTTTGATTTTGTATATAATATATTGTTGTAGATGGAATGTAAATTTTAATAAGGCCTTTCTACACACAAAAATTTACAAGGCCGGTATATATAATAAAGATAGAAATGTTACTGCTTAGGAAACATTTCTTTTCTTCTATATCCAACATTATAAAAAAAATGATAAAAAGAATAAAAAGCTTTTTTTTTTAAATTATAACAAAGCGATATGGAGTCCCCTCCCATCCTTATGGAACGAAAAAACAGAATGGGGGAAGAATATTTAATAATTAAAATATTTATGAAATCAAAGAAATATTTTTAAATGCATGTAAAACTGACTGCATCACTACCAAAAAAAAAACTGACTGCATGGAAATAAATTTGAACTGCAGCTTGACTTTCTCCTTTGACTCATATCATTAATTAGATGTTTGGCGTCCAAGTTACTTGTTTAAGATTCAGTTTAATTAAAAGTCAATTTAAATATCTTCAAACCACGAGCAGTTAACAAGTCAAACCAACATGGTAGTGTTCATTCTAGCAAAAGGATTTATTTATTCTTTTGGTTTCACACATGTTCATTTCACGGGAGATAATCATCTTCAAGTAACTCCGTTAGATGCTAAATGTGTGCATTGAAATTTTACGTGTTTGTTGTATTTAATATGTTAGATTAAAACAATTTAATAATACATAAGATATGTATTAAATTAAAACAATTAACTTATTAATTGTCCTTTTATGTCATTTTACATTTATCAGTTAGTTGAACCACTAATTTTACCAAACACTTTAATTAGCTTATCAGCTATAAGTCATCAGTCATTAGCTATCTGTTATAAGTTATCATTCATAAGCTATCAGCTATAAACTAACAACAATCAGCTGTCAGCTATCCGCTATTTTTATCAAACAGAGCATTTATTGTATATGTATATAATATTTATTCATATTAAATAGTGGAATTGTTTCTATTTTAATGAGACTAAACTGGTTTTGTTTAGATGAATCTTTAAATATTTTAATAAAGATAAAATTGTGAATACAATAATTTAAATAAATGATATAATTGGAATAGTGAAAAATCTAGTTTAAACTCATCTATTTTCGTTATATATTTTAATAGTACTCGTCGATGAGTAACTACTCATTTAGTGAGGATGCGTTACTGAACATAACATCACAAGACAAACAACACAATACAAAACAAAAAACAACCCATGACAAGATTTTGATTTTTGATAGATAAAAGACTATTTTGATATTTTAGATAATTTATACATGAGATAAAAAGTTATGAGGTGGTATAACGAGGGACAAAATTTCACTTTGCCTTCAGTTTATCTTATCCCCAAAATAGTTTTAGGATTCAAAACCTGTACAATTGAATTTGTAATCTCATGTCCTTCATTTTTGTAGCAGACGAAATACATTCGGAGAGACACGTTTGTGGCGATTAATTTGCTATAATTCGGATATTTAGCTTTCAAAAGCTAAAGGCCAATATGCGGTACATCCCTTGTCTACTCTTCATAATGGTCGAATTTATTCTGTCACTATGTCGATTGATTCTTATCAATATGCACAAATCTTGTTTGTATTGAGAGAATTCCCACATGATAGAATACCATTTCAACGATATCCACATTCAAACAAACAAGATTTGTATTCTAGATCTTTTAAAGATTCTTAACCGAAAATCCATATCTGATCCATAACCGAAAATCACTTTTTAAAATAAGGTTTTAGAGAACTAAAATGAACATTAATCTTGTATGAAAAAGGTTTACATGTGAACCATGCATTTACGTTCAGTGTAAAAGGTCAAGAATATATAGGGAAAGTTTTGTAAAGGAGATTGTAACTACTAATTACTCCAACCTCATGTGAGCTCTCAAGAGTTTGAGGTTAATCGCGATTGATTTGTATGTGTATATGCAGCAATAAAAAATGGACTTATGCAGCCATAAACAAAATGAACTTTTTTTTTTGACAAAAAAAAAATGAACTTATGCCTATATACAAATTAAATCGCTCTAATAAGAAATTGCACATTTATATATAGTACCAAAAATACACATTTAATCGGTATGCAAATGAATACATTTTTTTTTCATTACAAAGAGGGTCGAAGCCCATAAATGAATACATCTTGTTTCAAGATAGTTCGGTTTGTGAACTATAAGTAACACTGAATTGAACTTTAAATTAAGTCAGAAGTTTGAAAAAAATTAATATAACCATTAATTTACAAACTTTTGTCTATATGGAAAAAATGATTTAGGGATGAGTGGTGTCTCCTCCACCGGACGGTGGCGCAGGGCTGTTTGAAAGCAATTGCCAAACAAGCCCATATTCACTCGACCATTCATTATGTACTAACAATGGTCTGCAAGCTACTCCAGATTGAGGAAAAGCAATAAAAATGGTAAACAAGATCAACAAAATCTGTAGAACTGTGAAGAGCATCTTCTTATGAGAGAAAGCCATGTATCTTCTCTTCTAAAGTAAGTCAATAAAACAAATTAATTAAAGAAAAAAAATGTTCCTTTTGTACTTTGCAGCAATGTGATTAAATATTTTGGTATAGAACTGTGATATTAATGAGTTATATGAAATGTTATGAAAGGGTCTTTATATAGACCTGTCTCTCATGTTGTTTCCTTAACATAACATTGTTTGAAACGTTTATTTGACCGCGAATGGTTTCATTTTAAGGTATGTATGCTATAGCCTATAGTCCACGCGTACCAAATATTTGAAAATGAACAAGACTAAATTCTTTCTTTATTTTAGAAAAAACCAGTTGAATGTTAGAATAAGTTTTGCAATAATTTTCATACATCGTATGTTTTAAGTTTTGGTATTATATACATATACTAATTGGTTTACATATTACAATGTACATTTTTGAAGTTATTGGTCGATATTTTGTAACATTATTTTTTGTATCATCTGTTTGTATTATAACCTCTTTTTATGTGTATACAACTTTTTTTTGTCTTGTAAGTGGAATTTGATATGAATAACTAGTTATTAAATTATTTAAACATCTAAAACTATTAAAAAAAACAATAAGAAAAGGTCAAGTCATACTTCAAAAGTAAAATACTACAATCGTTTTAAATATAAGACGAATACTACAATTCTGAAAAATATTGGTAGTCGTTAACATATTCTAAAACAAGAACTAAGAAGGTGATGATGGTTCATGACTTTGGGATCAATTTCATCCTTTGATAATAGGTCAATTTAATAGTGGACGAATGCAAGAAGGATCCTACAGAGAATCAGAAGAAGAATACTTCATCAAAAATAAAGAAATAACGACGTTTAAATTTGCTTAAACTATTTTTCTTTGAGAAAACTAGACGAGTATATGGTTATATGACTTGGTCTGAGTCAATTATTGGACTAAGAATGAATGAAAACCAATTTGACTCCAACGATTTTGTGTAAAACTGGAAAACCAAACAACTCATTCATTTTTTTTTTCATGTATACATCATTTTTACAGGAGTGTAAATTGTTTATGCAATATTTTATTTTGAAACAAAATCCTCATACATGATAAAACCTTTTTGATGGTTTATTTTACTGAAGTTTTTGTTATGTTAAATGATATTCTGTATTAAAACAATCCAATTAAAATTACAAAAATGTGCTTAACCAAATTTTATAATATGCTTGCTTAAGGTATTTAACACTGATAACATATGATGAATGACCTTTTTAGATTCAGAAACATTCCTATCTGTTATCCCATCTTAATTACTCCAATTTTGACAGTCACCCAGAGCAAGCTGAATTCAGTTGTCCTATTAAGAGGATAAGATGGGGGAGGTACGCCAAGTAGAACTACATTCTTTTTTTGGTACATTGGCTAAAAAAGAAAAAAAGAAAAACCAAAAACAGAGATAAAACTAAGCTCGAGGGTGCAGCACCCTTCGCGGGTCAGACAAAGATGATCTCAAAAGTAGAACTACATTCACAACTACTTTATCTCAAAAGTTTAAAATGAAGTAACAATTTACAAGTCACAATTATTTATATATCCATCCATTACAATATATTCAGTACTTAAGGTTTAACACACTTCAATAATAGCTGATCAATATACATATTTATATGGTATCAGCTATACAAAATGAACTATACCCTGATCAAGTCAAGAGATGTACTAAACACAGAAATATACAAATATATGCCACCTGCATGGAACCCGGTGGTCAAATGACGTGCTGCACAATGAATTTGGCAGAGATGCCTAAACTATTAAAAATAAGATGTACCACAATTCACAGACCAATTGTGCTCAATACAGCACTAGTAATATCTACACGGCGAGTGAAAGGCGATTTTGTGACCATTGTTCTCCATGCCTTCCTTTTCGGATTATAGATTTGAAAGCACATTGTTCCTGTCTTCTTATAGGATCTGGACCTTCGACTTTCTGTGAAATCATCATCATATAAATGTGTCAATACATACAGCTCGCCAGCTACTACAACAACACCAAAGGCTGAACCACGGGGAGGTCTTTTTGGCACGCGAGTCTCATATACCCAACGATTGGAGGACATTTCATATCTGCAAGTTGTATTCATAAAAATGTGAATTATAGATTTGCAACTACAGAAGTTCTGGAATTGTAATTTGCAAGCAAAGCCTTAGTCATCAAGGATATTGTATGCTCTACTATGTAGATGGGTTGCAAGAAGTTCAAGCAACAGAGTACAGGGATTTATATGAATGGGTAAAAAATATATTAAAAAGCACAAAAACCAATCAGGATGTGTGTAAACAACATAGTGATAGATCCAACTGGTCCTAACAAAGAGCAATGTAAATTGGCATGCATTCCATTTTTGGTCCGTTAGATGATTGATAAGCAAGTTAATTAGACAAAACAGTTGACCATCTCAGTCTCAGTAATTTCTAGCAAAGCTTCATTATCCATTTTCCTATACAGTGTTAAATCAATGGAGCATTGATTGTATCTCAAATCGACTGGCGAAAGGTAAGGTAGGAACATTCTCCACCAGATAATCATGGACCAGTAAAGCATAGCTTTGGTTATGCTTGTCTCATCTATACATTGATCAAGATCCACAGAAGGAAAAATGTTCAAGTTCAATGAAACACAATACTTCGCACATACCAAAGTAATAAATGTGATTACAAGCATTTGTCTTAAATTTCTATCATTCTATATGCCAGCACCTCCTCTCCATAATTGAGAATCTCATGTGCTTCATGTTCAAGCCATTCCAGACTTCAAGGCATCATATTATTTCAATATCACAAACATCTAAATATTTATTCTCAACGTTTATGCTTCGTCCTACAGTATTAATTTAATTATACACATTGTCTGCATAAAATGTAATGAACAAATAAATACTGTGAATGACAGACACGTGAAGCACTACACCTGCATGATGTACTTTTTTATCCTAATAATTTATGCACATTGCCACAATTAGTTACAGAGCTTAGAATATAAGTATTAACATGATGTAAGCAGTTCCACGTATCCTAACATTCTTTTGCAATATCCAAATCAAAGCTTAAATCTCTACAACCCAATCCCGCTCAACCACTTAATAGTATGACATTGATCACACTTCCAGTCAGGAGATGACATTGACAGAATATGACATTGATCACAAAACATGTGTCATCACGTCAACTAAGAAATAATCATTTGTCTTGATGCCATGACATTGATCACACTTCCAGTCAGGAGATGACATTGATAGAATATGACATTGATCACAAGACACGTGTCGTCACGTCATCTAAGAAATAATCATTTGTTTTGATGCCTGATTATTGGAACAAAGCTATGAACAGGTTGAATGGGAAATGTCGGTCTAAGAAATTCCAACGCATGTTCAAATGCGTTAAGTGTTAAAAGACAACAAGGAATTCAAAATATATCTTGATTTCACGCTGAATTGTTTCCAGTCAACAATGCATGACATGGGAGGAAGTGTTATAAATCAAAGCCTAAACATACCAAACTTAATAGAAATTCATACACAAATCAACAACATTGAAGAAAAATCTAACAAGCATATGATTCAGAGAAGTGCTTAATACTTATAGCAACAAATTAATTAACCAAACCAAAAATGAGTATGTACCTGAAAATCTCATTGACATCAAGCATGAAAACCAAAGGAGAGCCACAATCATCATCACCAACAACAATCTTCCCAGCCCTAACATTCTCCCCATCACCCCACACATCTCCAGCCTCACGCCACAAACCATCCTCCAATCCCATGACCACTGCATCTCTACAATACTCATCCACCGGAAACACCCCCGAAACCGTCATCGAACCACTATAACCACCAACCACCCTAAACTCCCTCTCTCCCCTCTCCACAAACCCAACACACCCCGCACGAAAACACGGCAACGGCTCCATTTCCTCCCACCGATCCTCCTCCACATCGTAACGCTCCACCGCCCTAATCCTCGACCCCGCCGCTCCAAATACCAAATGCCGCGATCCACCTCCGGCAACCACAATCTCACCGGAATTCGAAATCACCGCATAAGCGAAACTTCCACGAGGTGAAATCATGGAAGCACGGTTCTCCCACGAAAAATCACGAAAATTGAAACGAAACACCAACGAAGAAGACGAAGGACGATTAATCGGAAAAGAGCGAGTATCGAAAACCGATCCACCGATGATGTAAACATGAGAACCAAACGGAACGGCGGCGAAGTTACATAAACCGTAAACGTGAGGGTTACACGGCATAGGAGGAAGTGGACACCACGCAACGGCGTTAACGTCGAAGAGATACGGCGTGGAAATTGAAGGATCTTGAGGGAATATACAAATAATATTGTTACGGTTATGAAGCAAGAGACTGTTGAGAAATGATTTTGATGAAAGTGCGGATTTCCATGATTTGGAAATTGATTTGAGACGAGCGTGATGTGCGTAAGGAATCATTGAAAGGATTGTTCGTGAAACTTCGTTTGGGAGGTTAGGGATTAGGATTGATGATGGTGGTGACGAATCCTCCGTCGTCGACGGTGGAGGGATATCGCCGGAATTCTCATCGGAATTCATTTTGTTTTTGGTACTCGATTTTTTTATTTTTTTTATTTTTGGTGTCAACGCTGGTTTTATTATGTTGTGTTCATTTTATTTACTTTTTGTGGTAGCGTCGTTTTCTCACTTTTTCTTCTTGACAAGATAATGTAAGTGGGGTCACTACATATTTTACTTGTCTTTTTCAGTTTTTTTTTCTTTCTTTCTAATAATCTTTTTCGGTTTCTTCTTTATCCAGAATTTGGATTTTCTTAATTGTTAGATAAACTTGATCGGATTAAGTGGGTCATCATCATTTTTATAGTTGATTTTTTTTTTTTAAGGAATTTTTATAGTTGAATTAACGGCTTTATTGATTCCAATTTAATTAAAACAACGGAAAATAAATATGTTGTTTGTATTGAACCAACATTAATTAAATCACCTAAGAAATGTTATCAATTTTTATTTTTTAATAGTATCGTTGATTGTCATTTTGATAAGTTTATGTATTAGTCCACGGTGGACCATTTATGAAGTTTGTCCACTGAAGAATTTGCCTTACTATAAATGCAAAGTGAAAAATGATACTCATTTCGGTCTCATATAAACAAATATTGTTTTTTCCCTTCAAATTTGTTAAATAACTCATGTATCTAATCATAATAAATCAACTATATAATTAGCCTGAAAAAAATATCATTTGCTTGCGTATGAGATTGGATCTAGGGGTGGGAACAAGTCAGACCATCCAACAGAGGCCTTTAAAACACCAATACTGGTGTCGCTCTGTTGAGGCCACCGAGACTTAGACCATCCACAATAGAAGTATCCTAACTCCATAAGCTTAAGTACTTGCAAGGTCGCCCAGACTTAGACCATCCACAATAGGAGTATCCTAACTCCGTAAACATCATTACTTAATATGTACTCTTATTGTGGAGAAAATAAGATAGATATCTAATGAGAAAGTGTTTAGAATATGTACTCTCTCTTTACGGGTTCCACTTTTAAAGATTAAAATATTGAAATGTAATGATATATGATATATAGTTATTGATAGATGATATGTGACATAATCACAATGCAATAATAATCATGCCATACTTACTCCTCTTCATTGTTTGAAGGCCTTTGTAGGGCTGGTACAACAGTCATAGATACTCCTTTATAGGTAGTGCAAGTTAAAGATTTGCTCGCCCTGTTAAACATTTACTATCAAAATGTTGCATAAATTGAAGGTAAAACAATGCATTGTCAGCTGATGTTGTAGCAACTATCTGGAGTCTGTTGATGTTGTAGGTGCAGTTTCAATTGGCACAGGAAATAACTATATATTTCGAACCTACTTTGATTCATAGCACAAAACACCATATATAGCACAGACAAACACATATCTATCTATCCAATTGTTTGTTAATTACTACCTGGCTGCAGATTGTGGACTGGAGAAACTAACAAAAGCCATGCCATTAAATTTCTTGGTGAGTTGGCTAAGAACAAAACGAACTTCTGTGACAGTACCAAAGGGGCTGAAAAGCTCTTCTAATTCCTTCTCACTGGAACAAAAATAACATAACAATACATGTAGAAATTATAAGCAACATTATTAGTTATTATAATTGTTGAAAGCATTCATTCTTTCTTGTAGGGAATACACACAAACACATACGTGGTTGTAAATGGCAGATAAAAGATAAAGAGTCGACAGGGATCAGAAACTCTTTTCTTTTTAACAAGAGGCTTTGATGGTAACATGACCAGTGAAAAAGTGGCTTGTTGGGCGAAGTCATTATTTGCAGCACCATAATCGAAATCCAAAGGCGTCAGCTGAGAACATAATAATAGAGTGGTTTGAGTTTGAGTTATAAAATAGGCCAAATACCTCTTTTAGTCCATTTAGTTTGACAGATGTTGATAAACTATTTCACTTTTTGCCCCCTGCTGTCAATCTCCGATTAACAAATGTTGATGTGTTTCAAAGGCTCTAGTCAAAACATTGCGTTTAATGGTCACAGCCTGTAAACACAGCATTTTGATGCCCTGGAGCCATTAAAACGTAGTGTTTTGACCAAGTCAGCAACTTAACGGCCAAATCAGCGCAGTAAACGGATGAAGCGGGGTAACCGTGAAATAGTTTATCAACTAAGAGGAAACGACTAACTCGGGAATTCTATCAAACTAAAAGGACCAAGATTAGTATTTGGCCAATAAAATATTAAATCATCAGATGAAAGTAAGAAACAGAACGTCCGAGGCCGACCTACCTCACAAGTAATTATAGATGTGTCAATATAAGATCTGTTGAAACATTGAACAGCTTCCTAAGCTTCATGGTCCGTGCGAAATTCAATGAAAGCAAATATGCCGAATCTGAGTTTAAACAAGGAAATTATCAACACAAAACAATTAAAATAAAAGTGGAATAGCTAGCTAGGGTTATATATATATGATATGATGATTTAAGGAGGTAGGTACCTGATGTTATGCATAAGTTTGACATCAGTGATTTCTCCTTTCTCAGAAAATAACTCTCTTAGTCGATCCGGCATAACATATTCTGGGATATCTTTCACAATTATCCTCGACCTGTATGTATAACCAAATCATCATCTAGCATATCGTTCAATTTTGTTTTTATTAAGACATAACCAAATAATTGTGCTCGAGTGGTTAAGAAGCTCTACAAAAGAACGAATTGAGAGAACCTAATTCAACAATTTTTGATCATGTCATACTTACCAGACCGAAATCCCGATTATTAGGACCACTTTCTCTTGGATGGGAGGATTAACACAAAATCAAAATATAAAATATATAACTAGACAACATAGATAGATGAATGAATGCCATGTTTGCACTTACATAATTCCTCCTAATGATGAAGAGGTAACGGGGGATTAGAATTGGGAGAAGTCACTGCACCGTGGTGTATTCGGAGGGTTTTATTATATGTTCACTCTCTGTACAATTTTACTTTTCTTTCTTTCTATATATAAATAAATTATAGGGTTGTGCCTTGGCGATCAAGATTCTCTCTGGCATTGATACTTCCACATTCGGAGAGATGCACATAAAATAATATTATATTATTTTTAAAATATTATTATTTTATTTCATAATTTTATTTCATGTTTCTGAACCTAGTGTGCCTGATACCATTAATATTCTTCGTGGACTAAAAAAGAAATTTGAGGGTCATCATGGTGTTAGTATTCAAGCAAGACCGTGCAATTGTTGTTGCAGCTCAGATGTCTAGTCGGTAAATAACTGGTATACATATGTTCTCTCTTGATGTTAATTACTCCATCTGTTTCTTTTTACTTGTTGCTTTTATAGATTTTTTTTTCTCTATTTACTTGTCACTTTCAAAGTGCAATGCAATATTAGCTACTGTTTTATCAATATTACCCTCAAGTATTTACTGCAAAGAGTAATGAGACAATAAATAGTTAAGTTTTATCAATATTATCCTTAAGTATTTATTGCAAAGAGCAATGATACAATAAATAGTTAAGGCTGTTATAGGTAAAAGAGAAATGATTATATAAAAAGTAATAAGATTTATTGTTGTGGTTTTGCTAACATGGTATGTTATGTTTCTGTTTTTTGTTTGTTAAGGGCGTCGTCTTCCTGAAAGGCAAATGATTTAGTTGATGCGGCTTGTGCAACTGTTAGAGTTCAAATTGATTGTCCAGAGGAAATTGGCAACCTTGCTAGGAAGAGAATGCAACTTGAAATGGAACTTCATGCTTTGGAGAAGAAAGAGGAGGACAAAGCTAACAAAGCTCGTCTTGTGGATGTTGAGTTTTTCTTTTAACTAAGGATTGATGATATATTTTACAATGGACATATATTTATTCTAGGAGCTATGCTATATGGTACGAGTATGAAAGCGACAGAATTCTATGATAATTCAATAAAACTAACTGACAATGGATCATAATATGCTAAAATAAAAAATGAGTGGTGGACAAACACGAGATTTCCATTTAAGAATAATGCTTTTCGTCAGTTTTCGTATGCACTGCCTTCGTAACATCTATTATATTCTCCTTTATTCTAATTATTGATGTCATTGTAGGTGCGAAAAGAACTTGACAATTTAAGAGACAAGCTTCAACATCTGAAGATGAAGTATAGCAAAGAGAAAGAGAGGATTGATGAGATTCGAAGGCTGAAACAGATACGTGAAAAGCTCCTCTTTGCACTACAGGAGGCTGAGAGGTGGTATGATCTTGAGAAGGTGAAAAATGCAATAAAAAAGCTCCTCTGTATCGAGATTCATTGGTGCACCACCAGGGTAAGATATTTTTATTAACAACTGCATTTGATTATAGTAAAAGCCTAAATTATACTTGGAGATAAAACATTTAATATGTTTGGTCCATGGGGAAGAGCTACAAATTTGGTCTTTAAATATTTCAAATGCCGGCACATTAGTCATTTATAAAGTCTCTCTTGAGATTTATTTAACCTACATTTGAAATTTGGTTTTTCAGACTTCATTGAATGCGAATTGTTTTTTCCTTTCGATTCTTGTTTAGACTTATAGTCTTTTACTTATCGTAAATTTAAAATATGCATCTCAGGTGTCACTGATTGTGAAATAATTTTTCAGGTATATTGGACATGACGAAGGTGGAAAATTAACTGAAGCTGTAAGGAGAAGGCCTTATAGTCTGGTACTTTTTGATGAAGTCGAGAAAGCACATACATTTGTATTCAAGACTCTGCTTCAAGTCTTAGATGATGGGAGATTAACTGATGGCCAAGGAAGAACTGTGGATTTTAGGAATAGTCACTATCATGACCTCAAACCTTGGTGCCGAGCATCTCATAAGTGGACTTTCAAGAAAATGCACCATGCAAGTTGCTCGTGATCGAGTAATGCAGGAAGTAAAAAAACATTTCAGGCCAGAATTGTTGAATTCTCTGGATGAAGTTGTTGTATTTGATCATCTATCTCGCGAGCAATTGAGGAAGGTTGCAAATGAAGGATGTTGCTAGTCGACGTCTTGCTGAGAGAGGAATTGCATTGGCAGTTACAGATCCAGCACTAGATTATATACTTGCTAAAAGCTATGATTCTGTAAGTGTTATTATATCATCATCATCTTAATCATTTTCTTATAGAAAAAATGTTGGTTATATATGCTTGAAGCCCTCGCGAATACACCATATTTTACTCTTAATCCCAGTAAAAAGTATTTTTTGTTTTTGTTTTTATTCATAGCAAATACATCATATTTTACTTTAGGTCCTAGGTGTTTTGTTTTAGTCATTGCAAACTTGTTCATTTTGAAATCGGTCCTTGCAAATATATCATATTTTGCTTTAGGCCTCATAATATTCATTTTAATCCTGGAAGGGCTAAAATCAAATATTCTACATATTCTGGCCTACAACTGCAAGTACCAAATAAAACATTTTACAAAGACTAAAATAAAATAAAAAATGTTATATTTCAGGGGGCTAAAAGCATGTCTAAAAAACAAACATGTTACTAACTATGTTATATTATTGTGTAGCTGTATGGTGCTAGACCAATTAGAAGGTGGCTTGAAAAGAATGTGGTGAGTGAGCTGGCTATGATGATTATAAAGGAAGAAATTTATGAGAATACAACTGTATACATTGATGTTGGTCCTAAGGAAAGTGATTTGTCTTACCGTGTGGAAAAGAATGGAGGGATTTTTAATGCTGAAACTGGGTTGAAGTCAGATATTTTGATATAGATACCAAATGGACCAAAAAATGTCAGTGAAAATGGATATGAGGTCATTGGCGATGATGAAATGGAAGATTAAGCTTTATTAGTTGTAACTAAGTTTTTGAGTGAATGTCTTAGGCTATGTCACTATAGCTGAAATTGGAAACATATCCACAAGTATCTCTTTTATTAGTTCTTTTGGTCCTCAAATATGTTTTAACTTTTAAGGGAATCAATTTAGTAGATATGTCTCGGGTTATATCATATATCTAGCAATTCGATCTGATACTTCTGACAAACATCTTTTTCAAATATAGATAAATAAATAAAGTCGCTATGAATGGATTTCTTGTGAACTTTGCGCTTTTTCTTTTTCTTGTGAACATAGTGCTTTTTCTCGTTTATATTTCCTTTCCATTTAAGTGGATCTGTTACAGTTATAAATCCAGATTTGGATTTTCCATTTAGGCTTTGGCATGAAAATATATAAGATGTTATACAAGATTCTAAGAACCTCTTGAAATTTATATAAGATGTTTTGTGCAATTAATAAGAGTAGGTTGGAAATATATAACTCCATTGCCAATTGAATTATACATACAACATCAATAAACTCCAGTCCAGATAGCTGCTACATTTTCCAACTCTAATGCTATCAAAACTTTTGCGGATAGTTGTCATGAGTCGACAATGTCTTGTTTTTACCTTCAATGTATGCAACATTTTGATCATAACTGTTTAACAGGGTGAGGGAAAGTATAAATTGGACCGGCTTTAAAGGAAGACATGTGATTGTCGTAACTGACATACAAAGGTCTTCAAACAATGAAGATGAGTAGGTATAGCATGAACATTGTATTGTGATCAGTGTTAAAACTGGAAATGTAATTACTTTTTGGATTATCATGACAATTTATGGGTTGCAGCATTGTTTCAATAGATCAAGGTTTTAAAACACTCAATTAAACTGCAGACAGAGGAAGAGAGCAAAGTGGCTGAAGCGAGTTTCATGCTAACAGCTAACTGTGATTATATTGTTTCAGCTTCTGTAGGATAGCCAAGTACAAGCAGGCAAATATATTGAAATTCTGAATAATGTTTATTATCATCTTTATTATTTGAGGAAACATTTTAGTGAACACATGAAAGATGAAAGAGGCAAATAGAGACATGTTACATCTTACTTTTTGCGACTTGCTGTTTTTAATATTTTGGGTTCATTGAAGCAATTGAAAAATGGGGAACATGTTTCTATGGAGTTGGAACAACTATATTGTCCAACAAAAAGAAATTTCTTCTATTGATTATTTTTACAATGCAACTATTTTACCTATTTATTAGTTTGTTTCGCATGAGATGATCGATCTAAAAAAGTAATTTCTTCTAATCAAGTATCACTATATCGTTTTTAAATTAAAGCGAAAAGAAGAAAACACATAGTTGGAGAAGAAGATGGTGAAATGCGCCACAACCTAGAAGATTGATAAACTAATGATGATTCAAAACAATGTTAATGATGTCATTGATAAGAATTAATTAAGTTTCAATCCAAGAACAAAAAAAAGATGAGATTAAGGGGGTGTATTGGATTAGGATTTTAAATGACAATTTTTGCTTAAAAAATCTCGAAGATTTTACAAGACTTTTGTAGGATTTTAATGACTCTCATGATTTTAAAAGACTATCATTCTATCAGGATTTACAATTTGGATTTTAATGACTCTCATGATTTTAAAAGACTATCATTCTATCAGGATTTACAATTTGGATTTCAATGGATTTACATCATAAGATTTTAAAGGATTTGAACGAACTGAATTTATGGATTTATAAAATTTCAAAAGATTTTATGAATTTTAAGAAGAGAGGAGAGGGGGG
>Ga0228711_1003767_pt1 | contig 23549 bp, 11 predicted proteins | sample MedpolnodulmetaG_2_FD_177996 | JGI IMG/M metagenome (GOLD analysis project Ga0228711, IMG submission 177996) | Root nodule microbial communities from Medicago polymorpha collected in Santa Monica, California, United States - brown nodules | ecosystem: Host-associated > Plants > Roots > Nodule...
ACCCTTTTTTTTTTTTTTTTTGAGGCATAAAAGCAAACCAGCAAAAACAAATATATATCAAGTCTTTATTAAAAATATATATATTAAGTCTAGTACTAACCAACCAAATTACAAATTATATAGTCGCCCCCTATTTTTGGTAGTACTTGAATATTACTTTTTTTATCTACTTATTAAAAAAAAGGTCATCAAATTTGATTGCGACAAAATTAAAGACATGTTTTATATTTTTCGGTGTCTAAATTTTGGTTGTCATTAGTGGTGTTTGAGGAATATAAGAAGCAAAAGTACAAATATTAGCGGTATTTAGTTTCATTTAAGAAAAAAACTCATTACATGGATTGAAATTCACCGATGTAATTCCATTTTCTATGTTATGATGAACATGTAGTGGGAAGGATCACATGACCAAGCAAATTTACCAAAACAAAATCACGTCCTAGTACATATAACATCCCCTCAAAAAAATAAATTATACACAACATACATTTGTGTTTTCTTTGAATAAATACTCATATTTCATTCATGTAAACTCATTTTATTCAATATTATCAATCGTTCTTTAGCGTTGCCTATTTTGTTCACACACTTAGTTTCTTTTTAATGAGGTTGGTGGTTCTTCATGACTTTACATAAAGTGTTTCTCCTTAATCTAAATTTATTTATCGTAATTTAAAAAAATTATCTTTTAGTTGATGTGTATGTTAATTTAGGCATAGGTAAATTGATGATCACAAACTATAACCTTTTTTTCAATTCAAAAAAGGGTATAGTACTTAGGAATTGAGTAATACAAGAAGATGTGTTATTTGAGCAACCATTTGATAAACAACTTATTAGACAACTATAAATTTATAAAGAAAAAGTAGGTTTTGACACGAAAATTAAAGTTATAGAGAGATAAAGTAAAAACATATAATGTGAGTATAAAGAAAATTGTCACAAAATGGTTGTAGATGACGAATGCACCTTCCAAAAAAGACAATTTTCGGCCCTATTGTCTTCTCTTAAGTAATGAGAATCCATATGAAACCAATCTCTTTGAATCAAGCTAATAATATTTTGAAGAATGAATAAAAACCTTAATTTTAAAATAGAGTTGTAACAACTTTTCTAATTACTTTTCCATTCCATGTTTGTTTCAGGGTTAGAGTACCCCTTATACTCTTTGTTATTGAGTATGTTACAAATCCAATATATTTTTTGAGTTTAATAATAATGGCCATCTGTATGTGTTACATACTCAATAATATCTCAATATCTTTTTTTCTTTAGATAAACGAAATGACAAAGCCATTATAAATTCACAAACACACACAAGTGGAGGTACCGGATTCGAGCCCCGACCATGGCATCCGGCCTAACAATTTCGGCATTTTGTCAGTTGAGCTAGGACTTCTGGAATAATATCTCAATATTTATTATTATTGTAGAATGATCAATGAGTTTGTTATATCTTTACACTGCATGTAGTGCATATGTCCATAAAATTTAACAATTCTAATCAATAGGATAGGTTGATTTTAGTAGTAAGAAAAAGTTGCATTAACAATACTATTAAATTAGATACCAAATAACGGATTTCAATTTTGACTTCACTAACACTTAATTAATGACAAAATTAATTAATTAGAGCTAAATTTCAGTTGCAAATTTTTGCTGTTATAATTTAACTAAATTTTCTTTGATTTTGATATGACCTAATTCATCATTTGAAGGTAACCAATGCAATTATTTCCTTATAACTCCAAAACAACCTTCTTAGTTGAAAATATGAGCATGTAGTGAATGAAAACATGATATGTGTGTCTATATGTGTGTGTGATTTGTTTATGGGAAGAGGAAACTAAAGATATATACGTGGAATTTAAAAGGAGAGTGAAAGAATAATCGAGGGATAATGAATGGTTGACTATAACCTGAAGAGTAATCCATTGTGAGCTGAATTTCTTTCCCTTGGTTTATGGAAATAACATGATTGTCACCCCATGTGACCTTGTAATTTTGATCAAATATTATTTCTTCACTTCTCCTAATTCCTCTAGCAAGAACAACATGAGGAACAAGGACCACAAGAAAAATATAAATTAGAGAACTCATATATTAAGGAAAACTTTAGCAAGGGTTGGTCTTTTACGTACAATTTGTAGATTGATGGTAATTGGTGTATCAATTCATCTATTTATAAAAAACAAAGCGTGCATGATGATGAGTCCCATAATTGCATTACCAATACGTTATTGACTTGTCATACTCGATACTATATAAGTATGTATATCATCCAATTCCATAACAAACCCACCACATCACGATATGGCTTAGTTAGGAAGCAACGTTTACACTACAGATATTAATTATTTTTTCGTTAAACTCTGGTTTAAAATGTAAGTAAATTAAGCTTCCAATATGTTAACATTGTATAAGACAGCAAAATACTACAATTAAATCTTATATAAATGTACACCTTCTAGTTAATTACTAAATACTACTAAAGATACTAGTTATAATAGGATATACTTCTTAATTATCGTGTAATTTTTAAACGATGAATGTATAGTATAATTATTACTCCCTCCGTCCCAAATTATAAGAAAAAAAATATTTTCAAACTTAGAAAACTAAAATATTGTAGTTTGTAGTACAACTTTTTGTGTTATCCTTGGAATAAGTTTCATAGAAAGATGTAAAAACAATTTTTATTGGTTATTAGTTATAGAGAAAATGAAAGAGAGAACATAATGAATGTAAATTACATTTAATTTCTCCTTAGAAAAGATGATTTTTTGAAAAAAACATAATTAAATATGATAAAAGTTAGTCTTTTTTGCTTATAATTTGAAACAAAAAAAAATGAGCTTTTTTTTGCTTATAATTTGGGACCGAGGGAGTATTAATTAATTGTTAATTCAAAAAAGAAATTTGAATTCACGTTACCTTATCTCCAACCCTAATAATATTTGTATACTCTCGTTAGTTTTTTGACAAAAACAAAATGATATTCTTTCATTCAAATCAAGAGATTACATCATTCAATACCGCTATAAACGTAAGGGATGAATCTACGAACAAACTCGCAACATCCAAGTTAATAGCATATAACGACATAATGCCTACAAAAATATATGATAAAATTAAAGTGACCGGAATATCCATGACATCCGTATCTGCAACGTTGACGCCCAAATCTTTGATTGAACAATCGAATCTTTCAATATGAATCAAATGAACACCACACAAAGACGGGAAATCAAACAACGCCGCACAAGACGACGAACAACAAACCACGACGCTTAGATGATGAAATCACAAAGAAAAAACCTAGATCTATGTGAAAATCACTTATTTAGACTGAAATAGAGAGAAAAAGATGAAGAGGAGTGATTTCAGGTCAAGAATTGGTCCAAAACCGAAAACTAGGGTCGGCTTGTTGGAGAGGGAGGGTTATACTCTCGTTAGTTACTACTATATTTTCACTTTCTGAAAAATACTACGTATACTATATTCTACACTTAATAGTAAGCCTCGTGTTAAAAATCAATAATTTGGATCGTGTTAAAATACTACTATGTAGACGCGTACAAGTTTCCAGCTCTTTCATTCTTGTCTGGACAACAATTAATTCGTCCACATTAAACAACTTAGTGTTAAGTTTTTATTGTCAAGCCAAGAAGTTTCATACTTTTGTTTGCTTATCTCTTATCTTTTTTTAGCTGAATTATCATTTTTAACTTTTTTAATTTGATTTCGAATAAATATTATTTTTATTTTTATTTTTATTTCATAGTAGGTTCATTTTGGGCTATGTGTGTATATTAATAACTATGAGAGAGAGGGAGAGATAGTTTATTTTGAAAAACTTTGCAAGGAGCGAATATGAATAAAGAATTTATTTATTGGCTTATTAATCGTAGATGTTCACCACTATTTATTTGATTCCAGATTTTTGTCTCTCTATTTGTAAAATTCGAATTTTGGTTTCCCAATTATATAAATTTATAACATTTTACCTACACGGACCTTAGAAATATAATATTGTTATGCATGACCATTTAAACGTTATGTAAAAAGTCTACAATCTCTGGTGTTAAAAAGGCAAAAGTTTCAAATGTAAATTGTATAAAAACATATTGATCGTTAGAATACGATTTCTCATGTTTGACCACTATACTTGATGCAGCTTTTAGGACTGTTTGTTCTACGGTAAAAGCTCAGATTCTTAATCTCACAGGTGGTGAAACTTCAGTCTAGTCTACACAAACATGCTTTCCTCATATCCATTTGTACATCTTAATATCCGTTGACCTAAGTGTCAATCTTCCATCTAATGAGTCAGCTAAAAAGTTCATATGCGCCTCCTTCTTTAGTGATATTTATGTCCACCTGAATATATAAAAAAATGACATACCTAACAAAATCATGTCTATACTTAAATCCGAAAGCTTTTTACAGTTCTAAAAAATATCCTTTACAATGAACCACAATAAATATGATATTGTCTAGGTGAATTGTAGCTAACCTCAAACTTCAAAGCATCTCTATCATTCAATTACAGTAAAAAATTCCTACAATTTAAGTTTCATTATGGGCAAAGATTGTAGTTCAACAAAAGCTCATGTAATGGACCTAAGGACTTGGGTTGGCAAAATTGTCTTATTAGGCTGAAAACTGTCGCGGCGCCTCATTCTGTTATTACTAGGACTCAGAGCTTGCTAGTTGTTGTTGCTGCTGCGTTTTAATAGGCAAATAGAGTCTTGCTAGTTGTTTTGAGTTTTGGTTCAGAAACAGTTAGTTTCAACAGATTTAGGTGCATGGTTGGTTGCAAAGGCTCCAAATGGGTCAGTGTCCTAGGTATGGAAATAAATAAATATTTTAGATGGTTTTATTTTCTAGAAGAAAAAAAAATGAAAAATATCCCTAAAATATGGTTCTGATTGTAAAATCTGAACAAATTGTATTTTAGAAGGAAAAAAAAGGAAAAAACTTAGGTACAATTCCTCAAATGCTTTTTGTATGGTTCTTAACTAAATTCACCATGATTTCCTTAAATCCATAATTATCTCAAAGTTTGTTATCTCCAAAAAAAGTTGTATTTTTAGTTAAGAACCATATGAAAAGCACCTAAAGAATTGTACCTAAGTTTGTCCCAAAAAAATTAGGGCATGCAGACAAACAGCTAGGATGAAAAAACAACGGTCTTATCTAAAATCCCTACAATCTAGCTATTTTTTAAGTGAATCTGTAAATAAATCGTGTCACTCGAAATGAATTGGTGAGCTATATAGCCATAACATGAATGTTACACATGAATTTTAAATCATACTCATTTCGACCCAAATTATAAGTCACATGTATTAAGAAATGTACTTAATTTTGTATAGGAAAGAGAAATTATGAGTTGTTTTACCAAATTATCCTTGATAAATGATATCATGAGAAAGATAAATTAAAGAATTGAAAGAAGAGAGCGTAATAAATAGTTATGAGTATAATAGAAAAACAACATTAATGTTTCATTGAAATTGTAAGACGACTTATAATTTGAGATAAAAAAAAAAATTCCCCAAAATAACTTATAATTTAAGACGGAAGGAGTATATTATTTCACATGTATGTCGCATTTTTTTTTGGGTCAAGCATGTATGTCGCATTTAACTAGCAGGTAAATCGTATTATCTCACATGTATGTCTTACAATCAAATCATATATAAATGTTCACCTTCTAGTTAATTACTATTCTATGTCCCCATTAGGTTAGCTCAGTTGGCAAGGACAATGCATAATATATGCAAGGTCTGGGGTTCGAACCCCGGACATCACAAAGAAAAAATACGATTTCCTATGTTCTACCAAAAAAAGAATACTAATTTCCTTTGAAAATAAAAACTATATATATATATATATATATATATATATATATATATATATATATAATATGATAACACTTAATTATGTCATATAATTTTTACCGTGACACGTACAGTACTCCCTCCGATCTTTATTATAAGAAGAAAAAAACATCAAAACTAATGCAATCATTAATTGTGATAATTTTAAATATTTTTACAAATATATTCTTATAGAAAGTTGTAAAACATTAAATGCATCCATTAATAGTGTAGTTGAGGGTGTCGAGTTGTTGAATGTGGGTTGGTTGGTTGATAACATCAGTCGGATAATGGGAAACGGGTCTTTTACTCTTTTTTGGAAAGATTCTTGGAAGGAGGGTGTCTTTTTTTTTTGTTCGTTTTAAGAGACTTTATGAGTTGGCCGAAAACAAAATGGTCTCGATGTCTGAGACGTTCAATTTAGGGTGGGGTGTGAATGGAGAGACGTGGAAGTGGAGGCGGAGATTGTTTGCTTGGGAGGAAGAGGTGTTGGAGGAGTGTATTGACCTTCTATCTACAATTTCTATGCAGGTTGGTGAGGATAGGTGGGTTTGGAAGCTTCATTCTTTGAATTGCTATACGATGTGTCGTGCTTATCGTAGTTTAACTGATGACGCTGGACATTATCATGTTGATAATAGTATAATTGTGAACAATCATTGTGAGTTGTTAAAAATAAATTTGTTTGCTTGGCGTTTGTTTTCTTAATCGAATACTAACAAAAAATAATTTACTACGGAGGAGGGTTTTATATCTTAATGATCAAATTAGTTTCGGAGGTTGTGGTCTAAATAAGGATATGGGTCATCTTTTTGTTACTTGTGACTTTTACGGTAATATTTGGAAGGTGGTTTCATCCTGGTTAGGTTTCTCACTGGTGGCTCAATGACATCTTTTGGATTATTTTATTATGTTTGCAAGTTTAGGAGGCTTCTCTAAACACGCTCGTCTGGCTTTTAACATTATATGGTTTTATGTCTTATGGGTTATTTGGAAAGAGAGGAATATATGCATATTTCAGCAAAGGGAGGAAGATAGTCATTCATTAGGTGAAAAGGTTAAGCTAAATATTTTCTGATGGTTAAAATCGACATATGTTATGTTTGATTTTGACTACACTTATTGGAGGCTTAATCCTCTTCATTGCCGTGTGGTTGTACATTAATGTTCCTGTGTGCTTGTGGCCGTATGCTCTTGTTTTTGTAATTTGTATAACTTTGTAACTTCTTAAAGTCTTCCCATGCACTTCTTGTGCGGGAAGACTTTTTAGGTTTTAGTAATATATTTCATTTTAGTATGTTAAAAAAAATACATCCATTAATTAAAAAACAATTATTAAATGAAAGGTAAAAAAGTCTTTTAAGCAATTACTATATCTTAAAAGTTGTGATATTTTCTTATAAATAGGACCAATTTTGTTTATATAAAATTTTCTTATATTAAGGACTAAAAGGAGTATAATTAGTTGTTAATAATTGTTAACAATGTTAGTAAAGAAATTTGAACTCACGTTACCTTATCTCTCCGACCTTTATAATTATTTAAACCAAGTTTTCATCCTCAAACAACTGTGGAGACTAATATTATTTTTTATTATGCACTTATTAGAGATCGAGTTTTGGACAAAATAGATAAGAGACTTAACTATTTACCATTAGTGTTAAAATTGGTTAATATGTTTTTATTTGTTGAGGAATAGTACTCCTTTTAAATTGGAAAAATACATTATCACTCTTGTTAAAGAAAAAATTATTATTACCAACATTTCTTTGTTGAACTTGAAAGTTAGACGAAGTATCGATTAATAGCTTTAAATAATGATTCTTTTTTCTTCAAGCGATTACGTTAAGGAATGAACTTTATCCCTGATCGGAATGTGTATAATAAAACTGTGACAATCATATTTAGATGGAGGGATAAATAAATAAAAACATTTACTTATATTTTCTGAAATAAATTAACAAGTGTCCCAACATACATTAAAGAAGCTAGGGAACAAAATACATAGGATTAGGGAGCTTGAATGTACGGTTTCCGGAAGAGTTTCCCTGGAGATCACTCCATTGGTCCCCTACATTTCCCCATATTCTGTAACCTTCATCCTCTAATTGCTTCCTTATATTGGATTTATACATTACGGCACTTTGCCCTTTATATGCTGCTGTCCTGTAAATTAATTATATGATCCAAGACTAATCAATCAACTTTTTTTTAAATGTGATATAATCATACAATAATACAACTGACACATATATACCAACAATGAAATAGTTTAAATGGTAAGAGATATGTGCTCCTAAACAATTGATTAGAAGTTCGACCCCTAACTCTTAAATATGTCTTTTATAGAGATTAGTCATCATTAAACAACGATGGAAACTTCATAAAAAAAAATACTATGACACATATCCATAGGTCGTACCTCATAATGAGTCTTTCATATCCAAAGAATCCTTGATTGTGCAAATTCTCAACGGTAACTTGACCAAGTGACTCTTTATCTCTTCCAGTCAGGAGTATTACCTTAAATCCATTATCTATCAACTTGTTAAATAGCTTTAATACGGGAGGAATTGCTGTGCACCATCCTTTAACTGCCCATGCCCTAAACGCAGGTGGATCATATGGCTCACACCTACATGTATATATTTAAGATTTTACTATAGTTAAAAAATAGGGTTAAATTAGTTTTTGGTACTATAAATATACTTTTTTTTTTTGTTTTTTGTCCTTTCAAAAAATTTCTTCACACAATGGTTTCCAAATGCTTACCATCAACAAATATGGCCCTCGTTGTCAAAGTAAATTAAAATGTCAATATATAAGGGGACTGAAAACGAAACATGATATATTCATTGAGACTAAAAAACTTACTTTATCAAAAGCTTTTGATCCCTAGAAACTTATCATATTTAATTTGTTTGTCTCTCTGTACAATGTCACATGTCCAGCTTTTAATGGCGATGACTAAATTTGCTGACGAAAAACATTCAAAGGTCCATGGTTGAACCTTTTTAAAGAGTGCATATTATGATGTGTGTAGCAAGAACATAATAAGAGCATGAAAGAGAGAGTTGTTTTAAAAGTTGTTCTTAAATGATTGTATAAATATCATTTCTCTTAAAGAGTAGTTGGAGAGTTTAAATTTAAACAAATAATTTATTAATACACGCATATGTGACCTATCCAAAGTCCGATTGAGCTAGTCCGTTAGAAGCTCGTGCTTATACAATCTAAACTAAAAAGCCTCCTTACAATTCGAGCTGAGAACTTGATATCCAAATTCTATAATTTTTAGGTCATTTTGACATTTCTATCTAGTACTTCTGATAAAGTTGATTTAAACAGTTGAGGGGAAAGTGAAAGTGAAATAGTTAAAAGTAAAGTGGAAAGGATAAAAAAATGTTTAATGGATTTAATTGGTGTATTGTAAAAATAATTACCCATACATTTTTTTTACAAAAAATAATAGGATAAATGCATAAAACGTTCTTGCACTATGCCACTTTGCTAAGCTAATTTCGAAAATTATCTATTTGTGAGTCATGGTTGGATAAATGCATAAAACGTTCTTGCATTTGAAAGCATTCATTTCAATTAAATTCAAGTTTAGTTTTTATTTTCACCATAATATTAATTATCCTAACATTTGTCACCATTCTCCCCTCAAAAAAACATTTGTCACCATTCTAAAAAAGAATACCCTCAAGGTCCGAAGAGAACAAAGTTATAATTAAATCATTTTTTTTATAACTAAATCATATATGTATTGTTTATATAATAAACACACAAAATTCATTTTTGTGGTTCTCCCTAATCTTGCAGGGGAGTTTGGCTCCCTAATCTAAAATGTTTTTCATCTCAAAAATAAAATAAACATAATTAGATAATAATTAAGAAATGGTTAGTGACGTTTGATCCTTAGACCGTTTCTGTTTTTTTTTTTTCTTTTAGGCTTAGGTCCGTGTAATAAAAAAAAAAGGTTTTTTTTATCATGTGCATTTCATAATAAAAAAATTTAAAAAAAAAAAATTAAGACAATATATACATACCCATAATTCTTGCTTTTGTAATAGTAGATGTTGGAGATGCAAGTGTCATCAACATCTAAAATCCAAGCATCCAAGTCATCACCAACAAGGGATATACCATTGACATAATTCAAGGCTTGTTCCATTATCAACTCCAAATCCCTTTCGTACTGCCCATGAATCAAGTAATCTTCAACATATTGTGAACATTTATTTGGAACTGTTCTCCATGGAAGCTCATTATTTGTCTCCACTGCCAATCTCCAACTCAAGCAAAAGCTTCCATCAATTGGGTCTTTTGTGCTTTGGTGGTGTGATCTTATAGACATCACCTTGCACAACAATGCCAAAAGGAAAAGTACCAAAAGCCCTTGTTGTGCCATCCTTTATGATTCTGAAAGGTATATGAGAAATAATATGTTGTTAGCTTCTTAATGGCTTTATATAAGTACATTTTGTTAATTAACTATTATTTTATCTTCTAAAGTAAAAGGAGAGTGATTGAAGGGTAGTGTATATGAAATAATTTTACTTATGACTAGATGGACTTGGATCTACAAGGTGCAGTATGGTGTTGCAGCCGTAGAGACCGTTAGATTCATGGACGAATGCAACATATGGCTTGGTATTGCTATGGTTACACCAAAAAAAATTACATATGAAGGTTGTCTATAAAAATAAAATGTTAAAAGAAGTTGACGATTGATTTTGTTTTATTAACAATTGTTAGGATTACAAATAGACTTAAACTAATAAAACTGCTAAAACTATTATTTTATGCGAAGACAGTTTTAAAAAAGGTCAATAAGGAATTGAGGCCAACTCTTTAAAAAAAAAGACAGAAATTGAGGCTAACTAGTGGTCGAGCATGTATAAAAGAGATCTTTCATATTTTATGGGTGCTTCTAATAGTAGTCCCTCATAATTTTTAATAAAATAGTGCATTTTGTAAATAAAAAATAAATAGATGTTGTATTTTACAATGAAAGTAAGGACCATATTATTATATTTTTAAAGTGCCATATAGAAGCACCCGAATTTTATAAAATGGTAGTAGCATTAGCATTGCTACATAACTATTATTTTCATATCAATTTTATTTATATCAATAGGGGAAAAAACTTTGTCCCCATTACTAAAAAAAATGTGTCCCCTAAAAAAACTATGTATACAATAAGATTTCTTATATATTTTTAAATGACAAATATTAGTATTATTTATATTTTATTGATGGTGAGAATCAAACCTTCGATGTCCTTGTCATTCTAATATTTAAGGCTTAATTGCACTTTTGGCCCCCTATCTTTCCAAAAGTTGCGATTTTGGCCCCTTAACTAATTAAAATACAAAACAACCTCATATGTATTGGATCTTTGGCCCCCAAGGCCACTTTTGACTTAATCTTCGCTGACGTGGCACCCACATCTCTTAAGTGAGGTACCACGTGTAATTAGTTAGGGGGTGCCACGTCAGCGAAGACTATGTCAAAAGTGTCCTTGGAGGCCAAAACTGCCAAAGATCCAATACATAGGGGGCTGTTTTGTATTTTAATTAGTTAGGGGGCCAAAATCGCAACTTTTGAAAAGATAGGGGACCAAAAGTGCAATTAAGCCAATATTTAATTCTCTCATTTCATAAAGATATAAAAACTCAAAAATAGCATATTTGATATGAGTTTCATAATGATACTCATCAAAAAAGAGTAATCAAGTGAGTTTCGCGTCGGTTTCACATATGTGTATCACTTATTTATAAGTTTGTGATAGTAATACTTAATAAACTCTCAATCACTCCAACTCAGCACTTTTAAATATTTATAGTAGCTTTCTTAAAAAAATAAATATATATGTCTAGTAACTAATAGTTAGGCACACACGGCGTAAAGGAAAGAGAGAGTGTTTATACAAGCATTGGTGCTTGTTAGCTACTACTCCATTTGGACTAGCTTGTAAAGGAAACCATATGGGGATGCTATTAAAGGATTGCCTCAATAGACGAATTTATATATACTCAAAGTAGGAATTTATCCAAAAAAGAGGAATGAGTATAAACTTGTATCATGAAAAACATGTATTTTCACGCATGCATATATGCTCTTAATTAGGTGCAAGTATATTGCAGAGAAAAATAAAGTAAGCATAAGATTCAACGATTTGTCAACTATATATTAAGTGCAAGAGGATCATGGCGGACAAGATAGTTTGGCTTATTTGCATAGGGTGAAGACCTAGGATGATGGAAGAAGAAAAGGCTAACTCATAAAATGAAATGCTACATAGGCACTTACTTATTTGGGGAAGCTCTATGAAAATTGCGTCAACTCACCATTTATGCCAATTATGTGGTTAGCTATTTATAAGAAAGTAGAGTGGGTAAATAGCAAAAAAAATTCCTTAAAGTCAACTAGGACGGTTCTATTTTATAAGGATGTGAATCATATATAATTCACATGGATGGTGAGTTTAAAATATAATTTGTAAGTGGGCGATATAGATAGTGCAACCATTAGGTAGACTTGGCTACCCTCAAAACTTTATTTAATTATGATCCAAAACTTTATGTTATTCTCCAAAGTTATATGGGAAAGAAGGCGATGTTTATAGATTGCACAAGTAATAAGATGGGTGTCAGAAATTCATTAAGTAGTAGATAATTTTAATAATCTCTCTCGGGAGATTTGACTTATTTTTGTTTTACTGTGGAGAATTATATCTTTAGTTTTCAAAAAAGTTGCAACTCGAGCGTTGAGTTATTTAGGAAGCAAGTCAATGTTGTCACTCATAAGTTACTTAAAACGGTTTCATATATGGCTAATCCTCAAGTTATAGAGTTGATGTCAAGTTCTATTTCTACTTTGTTGATAATGATGAGTTTGTAAAAGAAAAAAGTAAGGCAACAAATTATTCATTAATTGATATTTTTATTCGTTTTATTTTGACAGTTCAAGCCTCTATGAAACAACTAGACATGGTAACGGGGCGGGTCGGAGACAGGTTTTAGCATACCTGTCCCCCTCATCCGCTTCACTGCACCCATCCCCGACCCCACCCTCAAACCCGTCGGGGATAGAAAATTCGCACCCAAACCTGCCCCCAGCGGAGACGGGTTTCCCAGCCCCGCCCCAACCCCCACTCACGAAGCTGTAGTAAAAAAAATACATGTTATTTTTCACATATAAAAAAAAAAAAAAATTAGATATGTACTTGCTATTGTAACAAAAAGAAGTATTGATATGTACTTGCTATGTTAAGAAGTGTATAGGAGTTATATGATTATCAAATATAAGGGAGAAAAAAAAAATTAAAATAAACGGGGCAAGTGCGAGGCGGGTTTGACTATCTCTTGATCCCAGCCCCGTTCCCGTACTAAAGAAACGGGTTTTCCCCGTACCCGCGCCCAGTTAAATCGGCTTTTTCCCGTTAAATACGGGGCGGCCAGATCTAAGCGGGGGCGGTTCAAATGCGACCCCTAGAAACAACAAACAACAGAAAAAATTCGTCAACAACAAAAATTATCAAGACAAATTAAAAAACAATTTAGTATTTAAAGTTTAGTTGAGCATATGATATCATTTTTTTTTAAACAGAGGCATCAATATGTTCTATTCATGATATGTTCTATACATAATTAACTCTACATTTTCACTCATTTTAATATAATTAAATATAAAAATATAATTTCATTAAATGATTATATATCAAATACATATCCAACAAAACACTAGGGTAAAAATAAAAATTCTATGCAAACACTCATATACAAACACATCCACGTAGGGTTGTGGAATGGGTGGGATTGGCGTCAGAGGGCAAAACTACCACGTAAGGTGGAGATCAATTCCTTAAATATGATAGGTGGATATATGATGTGTATCCATTTGAAATGGTGCCAAAAGCACTTTATGTTATAGTTAAATCAAAATTTTATATCAATCAAATGCTCGTAACAGTATGATATCTCAATGCATCAATTTTTAACAATTCGGTTTTATGATATGAAAAGACTGAAAATAGATCAAAAGTTCGATATTCATGCCCCACCACAATGGAAAAGATTCAACCGCCAAGGCTGTTCTTGGGAAGGATTTTATGTTGAAATTGAAGTGGAAATAGCGTCACAGCCCACATCACAATAGTAATAATATGAAAGTTCCTTTTTAAAATGGTTCATTTCCTTAATTATGTTCATCTCACGTTCGGTTTTTCTACATGAATTAATTCACGTTCATATTTTTCAACGAGAGTTAACTAACGTAGACATATGAGTGAGAAAAAAACAAAAAGGAGAAGAACAATTTCCTAAAAATATTGGACGCAATATTACATTAAGGACTCTACTAGCAACCCAGTTCACCAATCCAGTAAGATTCATCCATTTGGGAACTTTAGAGAAAATGATATGGAGAATTTTTGGAAAAAATGCACTTCTCACTTCTCATGTCTACATTCATCTCCTTTGTAAACTATGTTGACTTTCCTTATGCACGCCTTAACTTCATTATTGTTTGAATTTGAGGGGATGTATCAAAAATAAAATTTGAGGGGTGTGTGTGGAATGACCTTAACAAATAAGAGAAGTGGATATTTATTGAAGTGTCTTATAAATCGTGGTGTAAGAGTAGCAGTGCTGCTTGGATTTCATATTAAGCAGATGTCACCTAGATCTATAAATGTTATGATTATTATAAGTAATTTTGTCGTCTAAAAAATCTTAATGGTGTAACTTGTTATCCGTTTACCTTTTACTTATGTGTAGTTTTCATCAATAATTATTCTAAAAACATATATTGGTCGACGTTGCAACATATGGAGAAGTCTATTACAAATTGTTACATCGCATTACTGATCATAACTAATGTAACAATTTCTTTTATTGGTTAAAGCTTGTATTCATTGGTATGTATATAGGGTTTTGTTAGAAGACACCTTAAGGTGTCTTTTAGCAAGTTATTCTATGAACATTTGCTAAAAGACACCAACTAATTTTTATGAAAGTGTCTTTTAGCAAAGTTATAACTAAAAAGTAGAAATCACACATTGAGGTGTGGATTGCTAAAAGACATCTTCATGGGTGGCTTCTAGCAAAACTCATATATATATATATATATATAAAACTAAGTAGCACACGCGATCTCTTGTTGGACTTGACAAGCTTAATGTGAGTCTAAATTTAAATTTCAAAGTCCTGAAGAAATTTGATTTTGCAATGCAACGGTGACGATAAAACCGAACACCAATATTTAACATTCACAAGTTTCAAAATCAAAGTCACCTTGTTCAAGTAGAAAGTGTGTGTGTGTATGTGTGATCAATCTTCTCATCCTCCTTCACTTTAAAGTGAGTTTCCAAACCTAAATCAGATACCTCTGTTCATGCATCAATTTATTCAAAATGTCGTTGATGTCGAAGGTGATGGTCATTGTGAATTATATGTTGTTTATGACCCGTTTGGTTAATCTATATAGTCTTATTCCATTATTCGTCTTGATTTTACTTAAGAGTGAAAAAATGATTGTCAAAATTATCTCTGCATGTTTCGAACAAATAATGGATTCAGACAGGTCAAACACGCTCTAGCTCCTGCTGGAGTGGGTCCATCACTTGAGGATAGATGGATAATTATGAAAGATGTGAGTTCTTATTGGATAGTGATGTCGTAAATCCGCAAGTGCACGGTTCACCGATATAGTAATAAAAGATTATCGTTCTAACAGGGAGTTATGAATTCAATTAACTTGTCAAAAATGATTAGAAGAGAGTTCAAGTTGGATTTTGTTTAAAAGGAAATAACAATAACAATAAAAGATCCTTGAGATTATTGGTTCATCTTGGTGACAAATCCTTCACAAACCAAACCCTAAACCTAGAACCTTATGTTGGACCTATTTTCTAAAGACAAGTTTCTCTTTGGCTTTTCACATCTCCTCTCGGTCTCAGTGAATGTATTTCGTTAGCAACCACGCCTACTCTCATGGTTGATTGCTATTGAAACCCTTTAAGAACAAAACTTTATTGTCTCAAGGTTTGCTAGACTATTCTTATGTTTCGCAATCCTTGTCTAATTTCACTTGTTCCAATATCAAAAATTCATCCTTCAATCCTTCACTTGATATTTGTGATTATGAATTAACAACTATTAAACTTCGCCTTTCGGTCCATCGATTAATACTTGTTATTAGAAAGTAGATTTACATAAAATTAGGGTTCGAGGCTTGGTTTGATAGGGATTAGGTCATTACACTCATCCAACAATCCCAAGACAAAGAAGTCTACTCACTCATGTTCATTGTAGATATAGAAGAGAAGAAGAAGAAGAAGAAGAACATGAAATAAAATAAAGATGAACTTTTATTCAAAGGAAACAATTGTCACTATTAATTTCCAAGAACAAGAGATGATTCAATATGTTTGCTAATTGCTCTATTTATAGCCTATAACTACTTAAGCCCCAAGAAATACATCAATAGAATGTTCCACAAGAAACTATGGGCTTTAGGTCAGAAATAAACTAAACAGACAGCTTGTCCGAGAAGCAAAAGCAGCAAAAGGAGGTTTGCTGGTCGTGCACGGGCCGTGCCAACCTCTCTCGTGGCTTGTTGTTCTTTGATAAGTTGGAGGCACGGGCTGTGCTTGATATTTTTGCACAAGATCTTCATATTTTTAGCCTGAATCAGCTCCAAATCTCTTTTCTTTTGCTCCAAGACTCAATCTTTAAAATATTTGTTCCTGAAATTAAATAACTTGCAATTGAAGTAAAATAGTTCTAGAAAGAAAATAAAAACACATAAAATCTAAGTAAAACAGACTCAAATAATCTTTTTTTTTTTGAAGTAAGACTCAAATAATCTATTAAAAACACTAATTAATGACTCATCAGATAGAAATATAAGTATGTGATATTTCTACTGACCAAAAAAGGGCACTCATAAACTCTCTCTTTTTCCTTTATACGGCGCACCATCAGAAAGTTTTATATAAAATGATATGTTGATAAAATATAGTGGTATTTTGATATAATTATCTATATTTTCGTTGTTCAAATTCTACATTTTACAAATGTCTATTAAAATCACATAAATATATTTTCGTTACAGTTGCAACTTTTTATGTTTAGGTAGGTTTCATATTTTATAATATGAAATACACCAAAATGGAGTTTGAATCATATAATCTAAACAAGTTATTTTGAGAGAGTGCGTGAGATGAAAGAAGTATGGTAAAAAAAGGTCAAACTTTGTACCAAAAAGGAAAAAGAAATGATAAAACTAAAAATGCTAGGAGTACCACTGAAACACTTCCCTTGGAAGCCCATGGCTGAAAATAGCTTAGAGGCAAGTCATATGGATCAAGTAATCTAGTTGTTGAAGTTCACACATTTTAAACGTAGAGAAGTCAGATGTCCGAAATTTGAACCCTAATCCTTACGTATATTGTGCAGTGTTCTTAGTTAAACTCACCAAGACAGGGCAAGTCATATTTATTCGACTAAAAATAAAAACAAAAGGTTTTGTAGTGAAAAACACAAGTCATACTCCAGCCATCTTTTTTTTCTTCTTTTTGAAGCCTCCAACCATTTTTTATTTTACTATTATACAAAGAATAGAAGACAAGACTTTATAATTTAAATCACACTTACAAAAGTTAAAGACAAAACCTTTTAAACTTAAACAACACTTGCGGAAATAAATTATTGGCTTAATGGTAGTTTTGAACATCCTATTTTGACTTTTATTTTTTAAATTGTTATCCCTATTTTAAAAGTTAATATTATTGGTCCATTCATCAAATATTTGATCTGAAATACGGTGATACGACATGTTTTAAATAAAGTTTTTAAGAGATTTTCCTTACGTCCCTAAAAAAAGAGGTTTTCCTTACAATTTTTCATTCAAAAAAAAAAGATTTTTCTTACAATTGCAATGTTGATCGTTTTCCATTGAACGAAACCGAGCAATGATACATAGACATACTTAAGCGGCATACAACCTAGTACCTCCACATAGAAATGCAATACGTGACATTCTCTCTCTCTCTCTCTCTCTCATGTGTATTAGGTGTCATGTTTTGATTGGTTGTGAAAAAGGTGGTACATGTGAAAAGTGTGTTTGTATATCTTTATTCTTTTCCAATATCATATTTTATGCCACATCATCTAAAACATATCACAACGACAATTTTTTAGTTTAAAATTTGAAAAGAATTTAATTTATATATACCATACATGTAAAAAAAAATTAACAAGGCAAAATGTGATATATTAAACACCACGAAAAGCCACCTCCTCAGCACAAGGTGTGTCGAGAAGATGCAAAGAGTTCAAATGCACAAAATAATTAACCAACACTTATTAAAGAATGACCAATGATAAAACAGAAACAAAACAATACAATTAACCACCTGCTAAACAATCAAAGGGGTGTCGCCACCAATCAGCAAACTCAAGAGAAACATTTTCAGCGTTATGCTTCAGCCACTACGAAGACAAATATTTAACCTTATTAAGAAACCAAGGCATCAACTTCTCCTTATGATTAAAAATCATGTCATTTCGCTCTTGCCAAATAACCTACACACAAGTAAACCAAATTAAGTGTAAAAAAGATCGCCTCACTTTCGAACCCCCTGTCAATATAGCGTAATGATTGAAATTGTCCGAAATGGAGCAGTGGTCTACCAAAGAGAACCCCAACCAACTACGAACCAAATACCAAAACGAATCAATTAAACGACAATGAAGAAATAAATTATTAGATGACCCATCTCACCGCAACGTGCTACAAAAAGGTGATATTAAGTTGCTTTAACACTCTTAGGCTCTGTTTGGTAAAAATAGCGGATATCTGATAAGTTAGCTGATAGCTTATGGCAGATGACTGATAACGGATAGCTTATAGCTGATAATTGATGACTTATAATTGGAAAGCTAGTTGAAGTGTTTGGTAAAATTAGCGGTTTAATTAGCTGATAAATGTAAAATGACGTAAAAGGACATTTTTATTTCATAATAAAATTAACATCCATTAACATTTAAGTATTTACAATTTAATAATTTAAATCTATTAATTTAATATATCTTTTTATATATTATTTAGTATATCTTTTATTTTATATTTCAGTATTTATTTTCATTTTATTTTAGTATAATTAATGTAAAACAATATAAAAGAACTTTTTTAAGTTATAATAAATTTTATTAATTTAATGTGTCTTTTAGATATTATTGTTAAAAAGAAATTTCTTTCCTAAAATCTTATTTTTATAATATATTATTTCAGTTTTTTATACTAAATAAAAGTTAAACTTTAAAAAAAACTAAACGTAATTCTAACCAAGAATAAAAAACTTACGTGACAACAGTACAACACAATTTTTTTTTAAGGAAAACACAACTACAATATTAATATATTAGCCACTTTGAAATCTGAAGTTTAATTATATGTAAAACTTTTTTTTCCTATACGTAATTAAATATTATAAAGGGTAAAAATGAATTTTGATTAAAATAGTAATGGTGGAAGAAAAAACAATAAGTTATAAGCTCAAACGCTACTTGGAATAGTGTCTGAAAAATAGCTTATAAGCTTGTAAAATAAGCTATAAGCTCATGGTGAAAAACTATTACCAAACAATTTTTTTGGACATATAAACTTATAACCTATTCGTTATACGCTAATTTGTTGGCCTTACCAAATAGATCCTTAATCATTCATAATTATCAAATCACTGATAATATTAATTTTTATCGTAAATTACTCATTAAAACAAATCATGTATATTATTGACAACGTAATTTTTTAACATAAAAATGCATAAAAAATAAATTAATTGAAAATCAAATTTCAATTTTATGGCATGCGAATCAAATCAATGTTTCTTTTACTTTCATCCTTAAGAGATATGGGTTTCCCAATAAAGGATTTGCAAAGAGAATAATTGACCAGATTCCATCAATAAAAAGAAGTTACTCTTAATTGCACATCACAATCTTCGAGATCCTCCTTAGTATATATGCCTAAATCTCTTACAACATAGACCAACCGTACGTTGGTAAGACTCTTTGCATTACACTTCTTTACAAATTTATCAATATACACATATTTTAGCCATTATTTTAAAGTTAAATTAATCCATCAAAATTGACATTGAACATAATCAAACATAAGATCTTAAGATAAACATGTTCTAAGTCAACATCACTGGATCATCTCAAATGTGTTAATTTTAATAAGTTATTATACAATGATAATGACAAAAATTACTAAAAGTTTCAATTATATTTGTTTCCACTTCAAGCATATGTCATTGCACTTATGAGGTATTTTCCACATGAATAGTTCGAATGTTGTTTATAAATTATATAATTAATCTCTGTTTTCAAGTGACGCACGATCTTATTATATGTTTTAGAACATTAGTCCCTTAGTCAAGGCCACATGTTTAAAAAATCTTTCAACCATTGTATATGGCTTAGATCTTCTTTCCTACTACGTCTATGTTCTAAACTCAAATCCACATCACTGTTGTCCGATGTTTATATAAAGATATTTTAAAAATTAATATTTTTTTAGGGATAAAAAACTAACATTATAATGTAGAATAGATGGATAATAATGAGATACAAGTCTTTAGAAACTAAAAAAAAATGAAATATATAAGTCGGTGTCTTAAAATATATTTAATTATTTTATTTAAGCAACAAATTAACTATAAAAACAAAAAGATTTCCTCAAAACAAAAAGAAACAAACAAAAAACAGGATAGTGTGACGAAACACGAGTAACGGAAAGAAGAAGTGGGTCTCCCAAAGTAAAATCGTGCGCGCATTCTTCAATCTCCACCCTCCATCTCCCCTACATTTTCTCATTTTTCTTTTCCTTTGTTTTTTTTCCCCTTCTTCCTCTTCGTTAAAATCAAATAACTTAAAATCAAATAACTTTATCCTCGTAAGATTATATCACTTAGTAGATACAATCTATAATATATATAGGGTTTGAGATTTGAATCTCAGACACCATAAAAAAAAATTAAATAACTTTTAAATGAAAAACACAAATATAAAATTCTCCTATTCATCATCATCACAATCAAATAATTCTTAAATGAAAAACACAAATACAAAAACAGAAAACCACAGAAAAAATCAAATGTTTTTCTAGACGAAGTGATAAATATCATTTAAAATAAATTTCACATGTACAATGTAGTAATATGTACGGTCAGCTAAATGTTATGAATAATAAATTCAGAGTTGGCATGAGAAGGAAAGAATGATTACATGCATGGTCCAATGTTTTTGCATTACGTGTCGGTTATTTTGCGTGAAATGTGGTAAAAATACTAAAATTGTCTTCACGTAAGATTAATTTAACTTACAACAACGTTACATTATTTATACAAGGTCAAGTTCGAACTTCAGATTATCCACTTGAAGAGTTACTTGACTACTTGACAAAAACTATTAAAATTGTTAAACACGGATCACTGATCGGGTTCGAATCCAACTTATTTATTTTTTATATGTACACATTTTCAATAATTATTGTATTTCCCTTTATCTATTAATTTTTTTAAAAGAAAATGTTGAGTAAAATATTGATAGATGAAATAGACACATAGCAGAAAGAGAGAGCACACACATATACACATCTCCAGCAACGAAACGGAGTGATGTAGCAAAACCGATCTCTCTATATATAACGGTTACTTTTCTTCATTTTTTTTTCTCTTCTTCTATTCTTATAAGAACAAACAAAAACCATTATAATAAAAACTAAATTAAAATTAAATTATTTCTCATCATCATTGACTTGAGAAGAAACACTTGCTCTTAGTTACTTTGCTGTTGCTGCTTCTCAATTCATGGATTCTAACAACAAACACAAGTATATCCTTCTCACTCTCTCACTCATTTTTCTTTTAATTTTTTAATTTTTTTTTTGAAATTTTTTGATGTAATTTTTGTGTTTGATTGGTTTTGCAAATGCAGTTTTTATGTGTTTTAACTTCTGGGTTTGATTCTGTTTGACAAATAATTAATGGGTTTTCCTTCATTTTCTGGATTTAATGTTGTTTTGTTTCTAGGGTCTTCATTTTTTTAATTCTTAATGTTGTTTTGTGCATTTAATCAAATGACAGAAAATTGTTGTAGGTGATTCGGTAGTTTTGATTTGTTCTAGAAATGTTTGATTTTGTTGTTGTTCATTTATGCCCCTTTTTGCCCTTTTGTTCTTTTCTCTTTTTCTTTTTTCCTTTTATCCCATTTTTGCTATAATTTCTAATGTAGTATCTGATTGTTCAGTTTCTTGCTTCATGTTGTTGATTTTTGTTTGTCTATGATGTTGATGTTGATTTGATTGTGATGTTACAAATGTTGTTTGAGTACTTTAGTTTGTTTTGCTACCTGTTGTGGGTCTTCTAAATAGGTTGTTAGTAATGTGATTCTTTTGCGTTTTAAATCAATTGCCAATGCGGCATCGCAACTATGCTTTGTAGCATCGAGACTTATGGAAGGCGTGTCTGGTGTTGGTGTCCGACACGGCACCCCCACAATTATTCAATTATGTCATTTTCTCAAATTATTATCAGTGTTGATGTGTCAGGGTCGTGTTTGTGTTTGTGCGTCATAGCAACTATGCCATTTACTTGCATGTTGATGTTCTATGATATGGTTTCTAGGGAGCCATGGAATTGGCGCAGAGAGGATTATGGTCTTCAGAAGACTTCAAACTTCGGTAATTCCTTCGCGTGACTTTAAGTTCATTGGTCTATTATACCTTAAGTAGTTTTTGAGAAAATTTGTTTTTCGTAACAGAAATTTCGGAGGAGATGTGGACCGATGTGCCTCAAAATGGAGAGGATCTTTCCTACATGTTTGATGGTGAAACTGAAACAACCCCAGTTAAAGCGTGTGGTGATTTGGCATATAATGTCAACAACGGGGGTAAGATAAGTCAGTTCTTTGGGATACAATTTTTGTTCACATTGTATTTCGATATATGTAACTTAATAAATTTAATCCTTTTCCTTTTTAGTCCTGTTAAATGGCGGCGCGATAAGTAGCCGAATTTGAACAACTCACTATTGTTCTGCGATAAGTAGTTACTACAAAATGTTGTCAAATAGCGCCGCTATAGCACTGTTGTGTAGCGAATATTGAACAAATTGCTATTTTCCGCGATCTGTGATTGACAACAGTGTTCCTTTTATTATTATTATTATTATTATTATTATTATTATTATTATTATCATTATTAATTAACCTCTTCTAATGCAAAAATTGTGGATTTCAGATTCAAACTATGTAGCAAAGGAACTAGAGGAAGGTAGGGAGACTTCCCAAGCCAAGAGGCGGCGGATGCTGCAATTCAATGACGAAGATATGGACCAATCTCTTTGCAACATGGAGATGTCGTTACCATGCTTTAAAAATGTCAGTGTTTGTTATTTTTTCAGGATTATCTTTTCAAACGTATAGCATGTTTGGTGGTTATTATAATATCAAGAAGACTTAATAAGTGCAGATTTCTTCTTAATGGTGCTAAACTGCAATTATGTGAATATATTGCCATGAGTAAATTACCATAAATGTAGATATTGTGTTTTTGATTAGGAAGAGAAATGCATAATGTCTTTCA
>Ga0228711_1003768_pt1 | contig 23542 bp, 12 predicted proteins | sample MedpolnodulmetaG_2_FD_177996 | JGI IMG/M metagenome (GOLD analysis project Ga0228711, IMG submission 177996) | Root nodule microbial communities from Medicago polymorpha collected in Santa Monica, California, United States - brown nodules | ecosystem: Host-associated > Plants > Roots > Nodule...
TATATTTTTAAAAAAAAAAAACTCAGAGCCAATGACAAGGTGACACGTGTCCAGAACTTAACTTTTTTTTTAAACCCTAACGGAAACCTAACAGAAGGGACCAAAACGAGACTAAAAAAAAAACTTAAAATCCTGAAACAATCGTTTTTTAGTTAAGGGACCAAAGCGATGCCAACTAAATGCTTAAGGGATCAAAATAGCATTTAAGCTTAAAAGTTACTCTCATCTCTTCATTTGAAGAAGCATTTTTTTGATTGTTTATTTGAATTGGTTACTTTGGTGGAAGAAAAAACGCAGCCGCTCTCCCTCTCTCTAACCTTAAAACGCAGCACCTCTCCTCAGTAGCCTTCCATCGACGCTCTCGCTCATGTCCCTCAAATCGAATCATCACAATCAAGATGTAGACATCCGGCTTCAGGGGTGCACTTTCCTCTCACGGCCGCACCACAGCCAAACCACAATCGGGGTCGTTTCACACGTCGAGGGTATGTTTTCCGTCGATAGCACCGCCTCTGAAGTGGTCTTGTTCTTTCTCTTTTGGTTTTCACGATCTGAATCTACTTTGGATTCGAATTTGATTTATGTTTTATGATTTGGTTTGTGCATCTCTTTGTTGCTCGATCCAGGTGTTTATATCTTATCATGGATAGTTGTTTGTTCAGATTTATGGTATGTTCGAAGGTTTGCGGGTCGGTTTATTGGAGATTCTTCGCGCCTTGGTGTTATTTATATAGTACAGCCTCTTTCACGGGGGCAATGGCTATTGGTGGAGCTATGAGTTTAAAAAACGCGGCCATCCGTGTATGTGTGTTGTTACTGATATTGATCTTATATCCGTACGAGCTGGTTTGGTTCTCCGCCTTATTTTGGTGGTTTTGAGCCCTGGCCATTTACTCGGTTGTTCGGACGGCAAGACTCGAAAGGGTCACGAGCTAACTGCTTTCGTGTTAGAAGCAGAGAGTTGTGGTGCGTGGGTATGTTTCTTATTGGCGGATTGTCCCTTATCCGATGTTTTAGATTTGACTATTTTAAAGCTTTAGGGCTGTTTTGGTTAATTTTGTTTATTGGTATCTGCCGTGTGGTCATGCCTTTGATAACTTTGATTATTATCAAGAGATGTTGAGTTATGCAGGTTTCAAAGATATGATGACGCGTCGATGTTGTTTGAATACTTGTCGCAGTCCTTGTGGCTGACTTCAAACTGCTTTGGAATCCTAATTATTCATATGATTGACATTGGACTAATTGGACTCGAAAGAGTCGGTGTTGCTTGTTTCCTTACTGCAGGGAGTTGTTGGTTCTTGGACTATTCTGTGTTGACGGTTGGTTTATACACCAGATAGCTGACCTTGGTTTATTTAGGATTAATCATTGGAGGTTGGATCATATGTGTGGCTTAAAATGTTAAAATGTTTGCAGTGCCCGTTTGGGTTGTCTTACACATTTGTGTGTTTTTACTGGGTTAGGTTTATGTCCCCCCAATTTTTTCTGTATTTTTTTTTTTTAATAATATTTATGAGCACTTAACACAAGATTAGAGTATAGTTAGGAAATCACCTATTCTCTTTCTTCATGTTGTTATGCTCTGGTCTTATAAAAAAAAACCTTTTTTTAGATTTTTTTGTTGATCTGAGCATTTTTTAAAAAAAAACTATAACAAATAAACCTGATATCCTGCCAAAAATCCGACTAATATTGAGGACCACACGTCTTCTAGCAAGGAGTCCATTTAAAGGCAGAAAAAAACCTTCATTGTACTAGCCAACATAACCAGGATAAATCGAACTTGAGGCCTTAAGTTAAGAGGAGTACACTTAATAATCAGAAACCTACCGTGCCGGGTAAACTTGTTTCTTAACCTAATATATCAGCTAAAGACGATAAACAGGGATTGCAATTAGATGATTGGCTCTAGGCATAGTAACACCAAATGCCTCTGTCATGTCCAAATCACTTGGTATCATGTGATTAGGCAATTTAAAATCAAAGCAATGCACAAGTTGGGCTACCACCAAATGCACCATAGTTAGACCCAATTGCAATCCAGGACAACCCCTTCTTCCAGAGCTAAATGGTATAAGCTGAAAGTCATGCCCTCCAACATCTATGTTGTTTCCTTCAAATCTTTCAGGCCAAAACTTCTCAGGATCAGTCCAATAATTTGGATCTCGCATAATTGCCCATGCATTCACAATGATCATTGAGTTTTTAGGTATAAAAAATTCTTCAACAGTGCAATCTTCCATGGATTGGTGTGGTACTAATAGAGGTACCACTGGATGAATCCTGAGGCTTTCTTTTATAACCATGTTTAAATACTCCAACTTGTCCAAATCTGATTCCTCCACATTTCTCTTCATACCCACCACTGTTTCCAACTCTTTTTGAACCTTTTTCATCACTCTTGGATTTTTTAATAGCTCTGAAATTGTCCACTCAATTGCTGTTGCAGAAGTATCCATTGCACCTATCAACATATCCTATATATGTACAAAAAATTTGAACAACAAAATACTATAAATATTATTAATGGTAAGGAAAAAAAATTCAAGGAATACTCAGTCCACAACAAGAAGACTAAATAGAGTTATAACCTTTGAATACAATCTAACCAGTTAACACATCATTCCTAAAATAGACAACTCATTTAACATCTCGTTTTCTCTCATTCTCTCTATTCATATCACATTACTCTTTATATTTCTTTCTATTTGTATTTGCGATGAGTACAATGTAAGAACCTAGCCTGCGGTTTGTTAAGCTCTTAGGTTTTCTGTGTCTATTTAGGTCATGGTTTGGGAATGATCCCAGGTGTTTTATTTAGTCTTTCTAGCCCCTATTGGTCGCAACAACCTGGCAACATCCTTTCCGAGCCTTACCTGATTAGTTCCCATATGTACGGATAAGGCTTATCCTTGCCCGTGTATGCCCTGAATCCTCAAACTTAACCGATGTGCTTGGATTATGGGATAAGGGGCTCCTACGTGCAGCCTCAGCCTCAGTGTCGCCCTTATCCTTAATATTTATTCTTATCCTAAGTGAGTATACTTTTTGGTTCACTCTTTGAAAAAATACATGTCGTTAACATTTCCCTAAACATATAAAAAGTCAACAGTGTGACAAGTCTTTGCAAAAATCATGTGAAGAACCAAAACAATTATCAAAATACATTCGGTCTTGAGGCGTAAATCATCCGTACAAAAACAACTTACAAGCAAAGGATGACCAGACAATATAATCACTTAAGATCTTATAACCTTTAAAGAAAATTAGGACAAAACTTATGTGCATTTCCTTACGTGTTGTCGTATGGTTTTTGACATAAAATCCACTCTTAGTGGTTATAACATACTTTGAGAAAATTGTGGATTTAAAAAATCATTGGAAGTTATGTTACGAGTATTTTATGCGAAGAACTACACGAAAATGCACTAAGTTTTGTCCAGAAAAATATTAGTAATAAAACATGATGAAAATTAAGGTGAACTATGTCTTACCATCATTATGGCTTTAATATTGGACCTTTCAATACGGTATTCAGATTGTTCAGTACCAACAAAGCCCAACATGACATCTACAAAATCCTTGGTCTTGTGATCATCTTTGTTTTGAGATTGAACATGCTCCTCAATAATTTTCTCCAAAAACTCATCAAAGGTTATGCTAATTGCTTTCATGCGTTTACTTAGCCCCTTTAGATCAAGTGCTCCAATGTAAGGAATATAATCAGAAATGTTAGGAGTTGCTGCTAAATTCATTAGCTCTTGCACTACAGCCTTGAATCCTTTCTCATACACGCCCTCGTCCAAATAATTCTTCCCAAAAACCATTCTACAAGTCATATCAGCAGTGAGTGTAGAAACCTTTGCACTTATATCAACCGTTGTTCCATCATTGGCTGCTTCTCTCATAAACTTGATCAATAGGTCAAGCTCTTGTTCCCTCATGCTTCTAAATGTGTTGATTTTGGAATGGCTCAACAATTCTAATGTGCACATCTTGCGCATGTTTCGCCAATACGAACCGTATACACTGAAACTCACATCCATCTGATTATAAAACATGAGTTTTCCTGCCTCAGAAGGTGGTCTACTAGCAAAGACAAGATCATGAGTCTTGAGGAAAAGTTCAGCAGCTTGAGGTGAAGAAACAGCTATGGTTGGTACTAAACCTAAGCGCAAGTGCATTATTGGTCCATATTTTTGGGATAGTTTATGGAGATCAAGATGAGGATTTGCCTCTATCTTAAGAAGGCTACCCAAAATTGGCAACCCTTTTGGACCTGGAGGCAATCTCTTTACTTTATTCATGTTTCGCCATTGCCAAATAAAAGCAAGAGAAACAAGGAATGTTGCTATACAAATCAAAATCATGATAGCTATTTTGAAAAGAGTTTGTCTCTGCTTCCGGGTGCCAAAAGCAATCTGCCTAATACAGAACCAATATTGAGGCAGAGTTCTATGGATGCAATCTGCCTAAGATGCATATGAGTGAGTAGTAATTGGGGATAGAAGTTAAATTGGAGAGTTCTATGGATTCTTTGTTGGCGGCCTTAAATTGCATTCAATCTAATGAAATGAATGTTGATGATGGGTATTAGGTGGTATAGTCAAGCCACTTTGACCGTACATCATCTTCACAATTATTAAAGGTGTTGTACACTTCTTTGTCGGTTGGCACAAATTTGGGAGTTAATACCCTCTCCATTTATCATCCCTTCTATTTCTATCATTTGGAGAGATAAATACACATAAAAAAGTAAAAAAATAATAAATAAACAATGATGGTGGAATCCACTTAATGGTAGGATCCACTATCTATTTTATGTCTTTATCTCTCTTCAAATTGTATCTTCCATTTATTTTTATAAATAGAGAAGATCTTTACCCGAAATTTGCGTGATTTATGGGAAGATAAATAATATTTCTATAACTATTTTACATTTTTGTAATAACTTTATCTCTCATACTTACAATATATTTTTATTTTCTCTCTCTATTATATTGTTTTTCGTGTCAACTAATATATTTACCTGACGTTGTCCGGGCTAGACATATAATTAAGGATAACCAAAATTATGTATGGATGTTTATCAGTAAATAAAATTCACCACGAACTGGTTAGGGATGAATATCTTAATGGGTATACATGAACAAAATAAAATAAACAATGGTTTAAATACCAGTAAATCAATAGATGCACATGCGAATGAAATTAAGTGGATTTAGTAAATTTTTTAACTCATATAAAATAAAATAAAGATTTTTTAGAACCCAGACTCACAAAAATCTGTACCCATTATTAAATTAGTAAAATTATACAATCGTCGTATTACTTAAATAAAAAATTTCTCATCAAGAAAAAAAGATACTTGGATTTTCTAATTAATGATTTTTGTTTGATTAGTAATTTGTTGTTAAAGTGAAAATGTGTAGTATAATATTTTTGTCTTATAAAAATAGAAGGAATAAGTCTAAGAGGTGGCAGGTCAATGGTAAGAACATGATTTTGTAAACTTCAAGAGACATTTTTCAAATCTCACATGAAATAGCTGTAAAATGATCCTTAGTACCACAATTATTAATAATAAAATTTAAGGAATAAAATCTACGTAATTTCAATTATTTTTTAATAATGCATTTTTGGTAAAAAAAAATTAAAAAAATAATAAATCATTTTACACGTTGATATTTGTAAATACTTTAATATCCACAAATACTTGTCTAACGGATATTCATATGAATGTGAGAACGACATAAATATCATTTTTATCATATAGAGAGAGTTAACAACTACGTATACTCGTGGACATCCATTATCATCCCTTGTAATGGTATGGTAACGATTGGAACAAAATGTGTTTAACATTATCACCTTTAAGTTTTGATGATAACAAAGTATTAAAAATGTCAATTGGATATGTTAATATTTGTTCAAGTGTGCAGGACCATAGACAAAAATTTAAATGTCTTTAATTCAAGCATAGGCTCTAGAAGAACAAATGAGAGCAATGAAATTTTACAAAAAGGAAGCTTATGTTGCTAGATAGAGTCTGAAGAAGATAGCGTCTGAAGACAAAGACAGAGTCTGAAGACATCAGAAGTTGTTCATCAGAAACTGTCCACCAGAAGCTGACGTCATCAGAGTCTGAAGAACCATCAGAAGCTAGAGTTCATCAGAAGCTCAAGACTAGAAGCTGAAGTTAGTTAAGTGTTGTTATTCTGAATGCTTATGATTGCAGAAGGAATAAAAGCCTGGAGCAACGGATCACTAATGATTATCAAGCTTCAACAACGACTCTTTTTGATGTGCTGGAAATTAACAACGTCTCTTTCACACCTCTATATAAAGGAGTGAAGACTTGAAGATTGTAAGTGAGTCACAACAATTTTACAAGTGCCAAAACTCTGCTGAAATTGTTTCACATCAAAGTTCACTTAGAATTTCTTATCAACTTTCATATCTTAGAAAATCTAGAGTCTTAAAGAGTCTGAATCTGATTTGTATTGTGAACATCACTGATTGTATATCAAGTGTTCAACCTCAAACATTTTCTTTGTAATTTTGTTTGATTAGAAGTCTCTAACTTTTGTGCTTGAGCATAGGAAGTCTTTTGCGTTTGTGCTTGAGCATAGGAAACCTCTTACTTTTGTGCTTGAGAAGTTTTAAGTCACTTGCTTTGGTGCTTGAGCAATTGTAATCAGATATTGATTTTAGTTAACTCTCCTTGGAAGTGCAGGGGGGACATGAATACTTTCGGATTGTGGAAGGAACCTGTATAATTGTTTTGCGTATTTCTTCTGTCTCTCTCTCTTTGCTTATCCACTGCATTTAGACTCTGAACTGTATCAGACTCTTATCAGCGAATTCAGTTTTAGGAGAAGAAAAAGCTAACACAATTCAACCCCCCTTCTTGTGTTATTCTCACCTTCAGTTTGTATCAAAAGCCTTGGTCTGTTGTATTAGCATTTAACAGTTGAAGAGTAAAACCGCAAGTGCACGGTTCTACCGAAGTAGTAAAAAAAAGAGTATCGTTCCGACAGGGAGTTATGAATTCAATTAACTTTTAATAATGATTAGATGAAAGTTTCAAAGGTTAAAAAGTTTGGAATTTTAATTAAAAGAAAATAATAAAAATAAAAGCGCCTTGGGATTATTGGTTCTTCTAGTTGACAAATCCTTCACAAAACAAATCCTAAACCTAAAATTTATATTCGACCTACTTTCTAAAGACAAGTTTCTCTTAAGCGTATCAAATATTCTTTCGAAGTGCAGTGAGTGTGTTCCTCTAGCAACTACGCCTACTCTCATGGTTGATTGCTATTAGAATCCTTGAAGAACGAAACTTTATATGTCTCAAGGTTTGCTAGACTATTCTCATGTTTCGCAACCCTTGTCTAATTTCACTTGTTCCAATATCAAAGCTCCGCTGTCGCTTTATGAATTAATATTTGAGATGATGAATTAACAAATATTAACCCTCTGTTGTCGCTTTATGAGTTTGGTATTTGTTAATTCATTATAAAAACGGTGAATTAAATTAGAAAGTATATTTATATAAAATTAGGGTTTATGGCTTGGTTTGATTAGGATTATGTCATTAGACTTATCCAACAATCCCAAGACAAGAAGAGTCTACTCACTAACGTTCCTTGTAGACATAGAAGAGAAGAAGAACAACAACAACAACAAAAAAAAATAAAGATGAACGATACTCTATTTTTAACCTAATCGTTTCTAGTGTGACAATTGTACCTTTGAAACTTTCAAAGAAACAATTGTCACTTATTATTTCCAAGAACAAAAGATGATTTGTTGTGATAGCTAGCTACTCTATTTATAGTTTACAATGACTTAACCCCTAAGAAATATCACACTAGAATGTTCCACAAGAAACCACGGGCTTTTAGGTCAGAAGTAAACTAATAGGTAGCTTGTCCATGAAGCAGAAGGAGCAAAAGAGTATCCTGAAGGCTGGCACGGGCCGTGCCAAGTTCCTGACTTAGGGGCTGACATATTTTTGTCTCATATTTCGTATTTTCATCCCGAATCAGCTCCTAATCCTCTTTCTTTTGCTCCAAGACTCAATATATCAGATATTTGTTCCTAAAACATAATAACTTGCAATTGAAGTAAAATAGTTCTAAAAAGGAAATAATATTAAATAAAACGAAATCAAATCTAAATAAAACGGATTCAAATAATATATTAAAAACACTAATTTATTGACTCATCAGTTAGTAACCTCAAAATGGCTTCATTACTTGTATAGTCTACGTAAGGTAAATAAACACGACATTAATGTGATTTAATATCCAACAACTATATAGGGGGGATTCGAAGAATCCTAACCACTACTTACTTTTATGCAACCAAAAAAGGTGACTTTCTATGTTGCAAACTGATAAAAATTGCAAATCTCTAACCCTTTAACTCTTTTATTTTACCGTCAAACTTAATATAAGTAATGCGAATTGCTTGGATGAAACGACAATCCCTGTAGATACGATACTCTACTTATCACTTTATTTTATTGATCTAGGAAGTTTTACCATACCTTGTTCAATAGGGAAGGTACACATAAGCAAGACATTATGTGATCTTTGAGCTAGTATTAACCTAATGCCTTTGTCCATGACAAGAAAATTAGGAGATTTAGTTGTTAAGCCATATAGAATGACATTATCCTTACCAAATCAATATGTTAAACACCCTTTTGGAATAGTGGATGATGTACTAGTAAAAGTAGGAAGATTTGTGTTCCCGGTGGATTTTGTGATTATGGACATGGAAGAAGATAGTGAATGTCCATTAGTTTTAGGGAGACCCTTCCTAGCAACAGGAAGAGCCATGATCGATTTGGAAGCTCGAGAAATAATGTTGAGAATTAGAGATGAGCATATCAAATTTAACGTATTTGACAAAATGCTAAATCTAGGGGAAGTTAAATAAATAGGGTGTAAGGAAATCATGGACGATATGATTGAGGAGTTAGCAGCCAAAAGTGGTACTACTAACCACCTAGAAAGAGTAATTAGGGACTCGAGTTCCAAAGAGGATGCGAATCTGGATCAGGAAACCAAAGTAATACTCGAACAATTAATGAGGATGTTTCAGTAAATTAAATATATTTTACTATTAAAGTGAACATTATTAATCATTTCCTTAATAATTGTGTGGAATAAAAAAAAAACACATATTATGTGACCGATGGAGTACTTGCTTTCGATTCATTGCACCATACATATTAGAACCATACTTGTTTTTGGCTCATTACATCACACATATTTATTATTTGACTATTACTTTTTCCACCCTCTTAAGTTCTTGTGTGCCTTGCTAAATTACATAAAATCCCTTCGAATTATATAATCTGGATAAATAATTTCCAAGAAATTTTCGGATTATATTAGATGCTAAATTCATAAAATAAATCCAAAAAAACACACAAATATACGAACAAAAATAATACATAAACATCTCATTTTATTAATATGATTATTCATTTACATTACAATGGGGTAAAACTAAATATACGGGAAAAAAAACCCAGTAGAATACCTACCTCCCTAGGGTAAAACTAAATATAGCTTTACCCCAAGAAGGTTGGTCGGGGGGAGTCTACTGGGGTAAGGTATGTTTATGGGGCGAAAGAGACCTTGATGGTCAGCCTTGCACCCAGACAGCCCGTGCTTCTTTGCAGCACGTTGTCTTCCTGTTGTCCGGTCATATAATCCTTGAGTTTCCAAAGTATCCTTTTTTTATGAAAGGCCAACGATGGAAACACATTTTGCATAGAATGAACATGAGGAGAGGAGGAGAAAGTTTGAGAAATGTGAAGGTTTTGGAGGCTATTTATAGGAAAATAATTTGCCTAGCCATTAATTTTGGTCAAAAAACGTGTTCAAAGGAGTTTTACCAGCCATTAATGCTGGTAAAAACCTTTGAATACGTGTTTCTTGTGGTGCAGACCACCGTCCAAAACAAACTGACACAATTCGGACTACATAATCCGGACAACTCCCATGGTTTCCGGATTGTGTATTCCGAATTTGTACGATACATGGCCAAACTGAAGGAAGCTGCGCGCATTCTGTGGGTGAGAGACATTTCAGATTATACAATCTGGAACATGATTTTTTTTCATGTGGTCCACATTGCACCGACAATTTTTGTGGTCCTGGATGCCCATGGACCTCTATAAATAGGCGTCTCTGTGTTCATAACCAGAAACCATGGAAAACTCTGTCTTTGATCCGAACACTAAGCTAACTGCATATTACTACAACGGGGGAAACTACCCCATCTGTTCATGATTCCCAATGATGTCACCCTCTCCGGGTTGAAGAGTCAGCTGAAGAAAATCAACCTCGAACTCAACTACAAGGACACAAAGAGGGTGGATGGTGTTGAGTATCGACGTCTGTCGACTAACTCAGTCGGGGTTGTGCGGTTCACCCAAATGATGCTCATGAACGACGCTGACGTGAGGACCATGTTCTCCATCTTTGGTCAGTTCAGTACTAGAGGTCTGATCGAGTTGGACGCTTCGTTGGCCAGATTTGTTGAACATATTCGACAAAGTTTGATCCGGCCAAGAAATTATGAAGAGACCAGGGCACTAATGGATGCACTAGACAAAGACATTAATTTAGATGATCTGTGATGATGTGTTATGTATTTTTTGATTACGTGTTTTATGTTGTTTTTAATTATGTGTTTTATGTTTCATTTAATTATGTGTTAGTTATATTGTGGTTCAACTAAGATGTTTTATTATGTTTTATATTATCTAAATTTTTGTCATTGTGTTGAGGATCTTTCTCATGTTGTTTTAAGTAGATCGCTATCTATTTAACGACATGATGAAGATCTTCATCATGCTTTCAAAAATATATATAGATTCTTGCTCTACATTTGAATACCAAGAGGTTTGCTATGAGTTAGATCTTGGTGCCTTGGCGATAGAAATATCTCAGTTGGGAAGGCAACATGATCTAACTCAAAACAATCCTCTTGAAACACCTTGTCTTTCATCGTTATGTTGCATATCTGAATCCGAAAAGGTTTTTATGAGCTCGATCCAGTTGGCCTTCCGATAGAAATATGTCAGTTGACATGCCAACTAGATCGAGTTCAAAAGCACCTCTTTGAACACCATCCTAAAATATTTTCTCGTTTACATTGTTTTATGCTGCTTACTTGTTTATTATGCATTTATTACTTATTTTCCAAGAAATCTATTTAAAGAAAACCTCCAAATAGGCATTCTGGTGATGTCCGGATTATACAATCCGAAATGTTTTTGTCATTTTCGGATTATATAATCCGAACAACGTCAGTTATTTTTGGACGGTGCATTTCACCAAAGGTTTGGCAGGTTAGTGGAGTTTTAATGTGTTTTTTGGACGGTTTTGAATGACAAACGCGTTTTCCTTGACTTCCAAATGACTTAGGACTTGTTTTAGACTATACATAGGCTTGCATGTTCAACAAATTCTTTCATTCTTCACTTCACCTCTTTTCTTTCATTTTCTTTAAAAAAATTACTTTTGTAGGAGTGTTTGTGGTGTCAAGGTCATTGTTGACCGTTCATATAACCCCTGCAATTGTTTTAGTTTATGCGGGGGTTATATAACGATCAAGACCTTTGACATCGAAGAAAACACCAAAAAGCTCATATCGAAACTGTCCAGATTTTGTGTTCCAAAAATCTCTAACAATCTGGTTTGGATTACATAATCCAGACCAGGGGTATTTTTAGTTTTTTTGCATGGCGCACGAAAAACAAGCAGGGTGGGAAAAGTAATAGTCTTATTATTTAACCAAACTTGCTTTTTTCTTTTTTTTTTTGGCAAACCAAACTTGCTTTTTTCTCATCATACCACACATATTTTCAACCAAACAATTGGTACTGAATCACCCATGTGAATTGTCCATACATGTTTTAAATTCATTTATGGGTACTACCAATGTGGTAGGGAATTAGGTACGCCTGCTGCCCCTGCACAATAAATTATGGACACTTGCTCGTAGCATCTCTAGTGTGACTTGGCACATTAGTTTCCCTACAAACTAAACTAAACGTCAATTAACTCCCACTCAATAGTTAGAGGTATTTCAACTCTAGCTAGGCAATACGATTTAAAATGAAAGATTGGTGTTAGGAGAAAAGGAAAAGTAAATAAATGATAAGGACTAGTAGAGGCCAAAAATGTTTACGAAAAAAATTAATTGAATTTCATTGAAAGAGGAAAATGTTATTTTGATACAATTTTTCACAAAGACACCATATCTACTATTCACCCTTGATTACATTGTTAGTTTATATAAATAAAAAACTAGAGCGTAAAAATATCATATCTCAACAATGACATTTCAACTATGTTGGCATTATTTTTTCAAGAAAAAAAAAACTATGTTGCCATTATAATACCAGCATATATCATTTTCTTTTAAACACTAAAATGAAATATGTTAACCGATCTTCATTGTCGTTCTCACACAAGGAATGCCATAAAAGACAAAAAGGGAGAGAAAACGGTTACAACAACGGTTTTCAAGGATTAAAATCAAAATGAGCCAAAAATGCTACCTCTCAAAAAACAAAACACAAACCAGGAAAAACCAACAAACAGCTCACTAAGTAGTAACTCCCAAACATAAAAGATGGTTAAGTTACCACACATGATAGTTAAAAGAAAAGTTAGAGTGATTCACCTTCAGCTACCAGAAAGTTTGAAGTTTAACTTTGTCAAAAAGGTGATGAATAAGAACTTCCTTTTGTTAAAAGGTAACCAAATCAAATGTAGAACAGAGTAAACATTTTTTTTTAGTATCTGTCTGATGATCCAAACTGAAGTAAATGATTTGTGATATGAGTCGGTTGAACTATAGTAAATCTGAGCAGTTGTAAATACCAAACCATATTTTTTTCAAAAAAATCACAAGACATGAAGATGATCAACGTCCTCCCTGTCCACCATCTATCATTTAAACCAGCCTAATAAATATATTAAAATTAAAATAAAAAGTAGAAAAGGACTAAACCAAAACCCAAAAAAATAAACATACGAGTTTACAATACCTATCTCATTAAAAACATTATCAGAAAAATTGAATGGAATAAAATCTACATTTTGAAGAAAAAAAAGAGTGTAGTTTAAAAAAGTAAAATCATAAAATAATAAACCCAGCAGTTAAGAGAGAAAAATCTAGACCTAACAAAGTTAGGCAAAGCGAAAGTTAGAAAGTTTAAATTTATTAAAAAAAAAAAGTCGTGTCTTTTTTTTTATGGTGTATGAGATTTAAACCTCAAATCTTATATATATTATGTATTATCCTTACCAACTGAGTTACGTTTATGGAAATAAAAAAGTCATCTCTAATTACAGATGGAATGTTTTTCCACCAAGTAAATCCTATCAAACAGAAAAATCATAATTCTCTTTCCTATTTTTTTTTGTCAAATTATTTATCTTTTTTATAATATCAATACATCATTTTTTTCCCACTAACATACATTATTTATTGCATTCCAATCATCTATAATTAATCTACTAACTATAATTAATAAAGATGTTTTAATAAAAGACACATATTTTCTAATTAAAATCAACATTATTAATCATTACTTTAATAATCGTGTAAAATTCAAATTTAAATGAGACGCTTAATGTGAGACAGAAGGGGTATATTAAAGAGAAAAGAAAATTAAAAGGATGATTTTGAATTAAAAAAATAGAAAAATGCTAAGTAGTGTCTAAAACACTGGTTAATGATGCTAAAGAAAATTATATAGTAATTATTACATTAAAAATTGTGTAATTAATTCATAAAAAATTAAAAAATATATTTTTTAAATATCTTTAATCGATACCAGAAGCGCTGGTTAACATAATCATAGAAAATAACTCAAAACCAATAATCTCAATAAAAAATAGACGAAAGATGGAAGATGGATAAATTAGAACCACGTGTTGTTAGAGACGACATTAGAGGCTACATTGGAATGATTTTATTAATAAATGTGAATTAAATTTATCCGAAAGTTTTTGTCTGCCTTTTTTCTTTCTTTATTTATGGTGGGCGGTGGCTAGAGAGGAGTCAATTTCTTATTGATTTTGTAGGGAAAGCAAGATAAGTTTCCAAGATTTTATAAGAACATCTTTGTTGCGATTTGACATATAAAATCCTTTCTGCGTAACCTCCCTCCTTTGTCAGCTAGTACTAGTGAATGTGCTAAACGAATCAGACCACATAAATCGTAAATCGATAGTATAAACGTTTAGACTTTGAGGTGAAGTCACGATACTTTTAAAACTTTTATTTCAATGTCACACTTCACTTATTTTCACACCGGAAATTCTAGGAAGTTGCATGTGGGGTCAATCCTTTGGTCTAATTTCAAATTTTCCACACACTAAAAAACGACCAACAACCACTCCTTCCCACTATATAAGAAGAAGATCAATGAACCATACTCTCAAGTATCCAAGTGCCTATAGTATCTTTCCACAATATTTCTAACTAAGCCATATATCCCATCTTAGTGCCATGGTCCAACAGAAGAAGCTAGTGGACGAAGTGTCCGGTTGGCTTAGAATCTACAATGATGGTTCGGTAGACCGAACATGGACCGGACCGCCCGAGGTCACGTTCATGATTGAACCGGTTGCTCCCCATGAACAATTCATTGACGGAGTTGCCATCCGTGACGTAACAACCACCACCACCAACAACACCGAGGATGGTTCCATCCATCGTGCCCGGCTATACCTACCGGAGAAAACACCCGAGGACAATAAAAAACTACCAATACTCCTCCATTTTCAAGGTGGAGGTTTCTGCATTAGTGAACCAGATTGGTTCATGTACTACCATGCCTACACCGAGCTAGTCCGGTCCACTCGATCCATTTGTGTCTCTCCGTACCTACGGAGAGCTCCTGAGCACCGTCTTCCTGCTGCCATTGACGACGGGTTTGCTACGCTCCAATGGCTTCAATCAGTAGCCAAGGGAGACGTGCGTGACCCGTGGCTTGAGGAACATGGTGACTTTGACAAAGTTTTCCTCATAGGAGATAGTTCCGGAGGAAACTTAGTCCATGAAGTGGCAGCTAGAGCCGGTTCGGTTGACCTGACCCCAGTTCGGCTGGCAGGAGGAATTCCCATCCATCCTGGGTTTGTCAGGTCGTACCGAAGCCAGTCTGAAATTGAAATGCCACAATCACCATTTCTAACATTGGATATGTTGGACAAATTCTTGAGCTTGGCACTACCAATTGGGAGCAACAAGGATCACCCCTTCACATGCCCGATGGGCTCGGGGGCACCACCACTTGACGGCTTGAAACTGCCGCCATTTCTTTTGTGTCTAGCGGAAAATGATTTGCTGAAGGACACAGAAATGGAGTACTACGAAGCAATGAAGAAGGCAAATAAAGAAGTGGACCTGTTTGTCAGCAAGGGAATGACTCATAGTTTCTATCTCAACAAAATTGCTGTGGATTTAGACCCCACTGTCAGTGCCCAAATGAATGCACTCATTGGTAGGGTCAAGGAATTCATTGAGAAGCAATAAATTTTGAAGATCTTTCTTGTTTAGGGTTGTTTTCTCCTGAGAGGAAAACATTGAGCAACAATAATTTACCACTTTAAACCCACTTGGATTAGAAAGTATTGGTTTGAGATTTGGGAGTGTGTGCTCCTCCTTCAAGTCTTAAATTCGATTCTCTCTAATGTCAATTTGGGAGGGTTAATTTAGCTTCTTAAATAAATAAAAAAATTTGCCGCTTTGTTTAGAGTTGTTGTGTCATGTGGTGTGTATTATCGATCAAGAGTGTTTTGTCTTGTTGTTATACGTGGAATTTGGTACAATTGAGTGGTAATTTAATTATTTTTAGGTATGAAATTTTGCAGTCTTTTATTTAAATATTAAATACCTAAAGCCAATTTGTATATTTTCTTGTACTTCACTTTTTGGATCTAAATCTAAAGCTAAATCTAATTTAAACTATTAATAATTAGAACTTTTCGCAAAAGCAACTTAATTAATGATAAGTCTCTCAACAATGACAGCAATCCTACATGTAATTTTCTCATTCAACCATCCATATTTTTTTTCAAATTGAAAATTCTTCTGACCTAAATACAATTGAGACTTTTTCCAAAAGCAACTTAATTAATCTCATGACATTTTCGGCCATCTATACATATTTGAACCATACATTTTGTCTCATCACACCACACATATTTTCAGCCATAAATGCTACTACAATATGAATCACCCATGTGGTTTGTACATACATGTTTTAAATTCAATGATGGACACTGACAAAGCGGTAGGGCTAGGATTTGCCTGCTGCACCTGTACAATAAATCATGAACACTTGCACGTAGCATCTCTGCATTAGTTACAAGTTGTTTCCCTGCAAACTAAACTGATAGTCAATTAACTTCCGTTCAACATCTTTAACGAGGAAAAATATTAACCGGTGCCTCTGGAGGACTGACTAAGGACTATAAACTTTTATAAAAGTTAGTGTACATTAAAAATTGTAAAGTTTGACTTTTTAAAAAAATAATTACTTAATTCATAATGTTTAAAGAGTGTTCTGGATCACTTGTTAACAAGACATTTAAGTAATTTGAGGTATCGTTCAGTATACACAGAGTACTTAAAGAACAATTTCCTCTAAACACCGGCTATCATAGTAAATCAAGCGTTACACCTATCGATTGTTTTGACAATGTTCTCAACATAATTGGGAGGATAAACGCTATTGTTTAGAACCTTAGTCAACTCTAGGCAATCCGATTTAAAATAAAAGATTGGTGTTTGGAGAAAAAGAAAAGTAAATGAATAAAAATTAGAGTGTTAAAATAACATATCTCAACAATGACAACCCAATTACGTTGGTGTTATAATACCACCATCTATCATTTACATGAGCCTCGTAAATATATTAAAATTAAAATAAAAAGTTTAAAAATACATATCACAAGGACTAAACCAAAACCCAAGAAAATAAACATTTTGAGTTTACAATAACTATCTCATTAAAAAAAATTATTAAACAAATTAAATGGAATAAAATCTACTTGTTGAAAAAAAAAGTGCAGTTTAAAAAAGTACTTTCATAAAATAATAAACCCAACAACAAGAAGAAAAAAATCTAAACTAACAAAGTTAGTCAAAGCAAAAGTTCAAAATTTTGACTATTTTTCATATGAAAGATTATTTTAGCGTCTGAAACTATTTTGACCAATAGAGTGTATAATCATAAATTATTTTGAAATTTTGATATATTGAAAGACTATTATGATTACTTATTACATATTTAAGAAATGAAATGACTATTTCCTATTTATTCATTACATGGTTACACCATCTTTCTGGATAGATTGCATCAATAAAATTCTAAATATCGAAGAAAAATTGTAAATGCAACGTACTATCGTTTTAAACTAGTAGTTTTTTTATTAAATGTTAACGAGTGTCTTTAGATACCTTTAAAAAACCATAAATGATTCCTTAAGAAAAAACATAAATGATAATGGCAAGTATTTATGAAAATGTGTATTTAATGTATTAGAAATCAAATTATTTAACCTTTTAAAAAAATAATTGCTTATTTTAAAATGTTTAAAAAATATCACAGAGGTATTCATTAACAAGTCTATTTTTTTAAACTTGTCAAAAAAAGTCTATTTTTTTAGAGTAAATTAAACTCTCCTCCCCTCAAAGATGCTTGAATTACACTCTCCTCCTCTTTTATGTTAAAATATACACTTCCTTCCCCTTTTTTCAAAAGTTTAATAGCAGTTTTGGCCCCCTATGTTTAAAGAAGTTGCGATTTTGGCCCCCTAACAAAATAAAATACAAAATCGCCCCTTAAGTATTGCCCCTTTTGCAGTTTTGACGCTCCAGATCAATTCTGACCAAGTCAATGCACACGTGAACGCCACGAGTGTAATTTTTTTATTTTTTAATTATTAAAATAATTATTTTTTTATTTTTTTTCAATTAAAAAAAATAAAAAAATTACACACATGGCGTCCACGCCAGCTTTGACTTGGTCAAAATTTGCCTAGGGGGTCGAAACTTCAAAATGGACAATACTTAGGGGGCGGTTTTGTATTTTATTTTGATAGGGAGTCAAAATCGGAACTTCTTGAAACATAGGGGGTCAAAACTGCTATTAAGCTTTTTTCAATATATATTAGAAAATATTTCACTCCCTCTCCCGAGAGAAGCTTGATTTACATTCTCTCCCCTCTAATCTTTTTTTTTTAAAGTAATTTTCTCCCCTCTTATCTTAAAATCTACACTTTACTCCCTTGATATTTTATTTTAATTCTAATAATCTAGCAAAAAATAAAAAATAATCACACTTGGAAGAAAAATAGTATTGTAGGTCAATTTTAATATAATCAAAGTTCGAATGCATATTTGTCACTATTTTTTATTCACTATTTCATTAACATATATTTTTAAATTATAAAATATGAAATAACACAAAATAAAGTTAAAATATGAGAAAAATTACTAAAATCGATAAAGTATGGTTATTTAAAAGTGAATTTTATACTCTAAATTATAAAGTTTATAACAAAATATTTAAATTTAGTTATCATTGATATTTAAATCATAAAAAATGAATTTATTTATTTTAAATGGTGATTCAAAATCATAAAAATATTTATTTATGTGAAAATATGTTAAAGTGTAATGCATATATAATTATTAAAGGAGGTGGTTGTAATTCAAACATCTCATAAAAGAAGGGAGTATAAATTTTATTTTTCAAGAAAAAAGAGTGTATATTTTAACATTAAAGAGGAGAGGAGTGTAATTCAAAATTTTTTAGGGAAGGGAAGTGTAATCTTTTTTATCAAGATTAACACATTAATTATTACTACTAATAAATGTGAATTACCTGAAAGTTTGTCCTTTTTTCTTTCATTCTTTCTGGTGACCATTTCATAATGATTGTCGCAAAAGCAAAAGATAACTTTCCAAGATTTTATAAGAACACCTTTGTCGCGATCTATGATATAAAATCCTTTCTGCTTAAAAATCTAATCCTTTCTGCTTAAAAATCTCATAAATTGATAAGTAGATAAGATAAAATTTCTAAAAACGACGACGACCAAAGACCTCAAAAAGTTTGGACAGAGTGGTCAACGACAACAACATTATTATAAAAACTTTTAAAAGTCATGGTCCTACCTTAGGTAGTAGGTAATACTTCTCTACGGTTTAAAGTTTGGACACATTATTATAGAAACTCTTAACAAAAAAACAACAAAAAAAGTCACGTTCCTACCTTCAAAAGGTGACGGGACTTTTTTTAAAAAAGCTAAAATAGATTAAAATACTAAAAAAACTTGGTCTCTAAAGCACAAGTAGTATCAAAGAAGAACTAAAAAGATAAAGTTTTTGTTACATCAATTTTTCAAAACAAAGAAAGCTAGCGCTAAAACCACAACAAGCTCGCCAAATAACACCAAAAAACTGAAACAAAAAGAAGCTAAGCAGCTACTCCCACGCACAAAAGAGGATTAAACCATCATGTGTGATAATTAATTTAAAACAAAATTAGGATGGTTTGCCTTCAACCACCAAAGAATTGTAGCTTAATTTTATCTATAAGCTGATGAACATAATTTTCTTTTTGTTGGAAGACTCTAGAGTTCCTTTCACGCCAAACAATCCAAGTAAAGAGAGCCAAATCAAGTAGAAAGAAGAAGAAGATGGTTTTCGAGAAGCCACCTAGTGAACGGAATTGAAGAATATGTTCATGAACAGTAGCTGGCTTGACTGAAGACAATCCTAGCCAAGTATAAATATCGTACCAAATTTATCCAAAAAAATCACAATGCAAGAAAATGTGATCAACATTCTCTTCAAACCCACAACCGCCTGAACAAAGAGACGTATTTGGTTGCAGAACCCTTCTCCTGATTAAGTTGTTTGTTGTTGGAAGTTGGTTACGCAATAAACGTCAGGCGAAATTGTTGACATTTAGAGGAACCTCCTTGTGCTAAATAGCTTAAGCATGATCATTGTTGAAAGTTTGATCTCTTGATGTTAGGAAGTTGTAAACACTAGCAACATTGTATTTTGAAGAGGCATGAAGTTACCAAGTCCACATGTCATTCACATTATCCTGCAAAACAATTGGTAGTAAAAGCGCACAACATTCACTCCCCAATTCTTCCTCCCAAGCCAATAACCTACGACGCCATTTTCATGCCTCTCCGCCCTCCCCCCAGCCTGGAAAAAACATGGCTGTTAATTTAAGGTGACGATACTACTTCCCCTCCAAGCTCAAGATAAATAAATAAATAATCATGGTACTACTTCTTAAAAAAAAAAATTGTCACAGTACTAATTCTGTTAAAAAACAAAAGTCACAGTACTTCTATCTCTGTTCTTTATTATATGACCCTTTTTGATAAAACACGAGTCTTAAGAAAATTTATTATTGTATTAAATTTGTTGGCAAATGATATATTTTTCCATATTTACCCTTCTATAATTAAAATCATAACTCATTATTTTCTATATTAATTACCCACTACTTTACTTGATTAATGCAACTAGTTAATTTATCATTGTACCGATAAAAGAAAAAGAACGTGAATGAATTAGATGACAAAGTTGGGTGATTGAATCCTTCAAATAAAAAATAAGTTGGGTGATTGAATGTTGACTAGTTGGAAAGGTCATGGCAAAAAAAATTGGAACATGAATGAACATTCACTTTCTTTTTTGTTCACAAAAATTTGGAATCAATTTTTTTCCCAAAATTTAAATCATGGAGGCTCTAAAATTTAAATTTTTAGGAATTATTTTGCAAATTCCAGGCGCCATTATTTTAGGAACAAGGAGCATGAAACAAGAGTGTATATATACATATAGAGAACTAAACATATTCATCATGAAAAATTATAGGCAGCCTCAAAGAAGGGTGAAGAATGGTGTATGAATGAGAGTTGCACCTCTTTTGTTTTCCCACGTAACAACTCATTGTTGTTCTTTTATTAAAGGAAAAGAGAATTTATTGTTTTTCAAAAAAATATGTAGAGGTTGCATCACCACCATCGGGGTAGCTCATCGCCCCCTCGGTTTTGTGTTGGTTACCGGTTCACACGGTTGTGACGGTGGCTTTGCGCCGCTGTCATGACAAGACATGTTTTGTTTCGTTTGGGTTGTTCTCTAAATTTTGTTAGATCGCAGGATCTGTTCACGATCTGTTTTGTCCTTTGTACTTTTTCTGAAACGTCGTTGTTGGGGTGTGCTAGTGTCGATATGTTGAAAGGCACGGGCAGTTCTTGTTTGCCGTTTCATAACGACTGTGTTGCTTCTTTTATGGTGGCAACACTGTGCCTCTGTGTAACATATGGTTGGTGGTTGTTGTAACACCCTAAACCCTTAAAAGCAATAAATTACGCGGATAATACAAATCATACAAAGGATTTAGATGCTACTTCTTCTATAAGTCCAAAACATGCATATTATTTTTTTCTCGAAAACATCGCAACGGAATAATATCAGACATCTCATCAACAGATAAATAAAAATCTCCAAGTAGCCATGTCAAATTCATCTCAAAGTACATCACAAAAATAATTATCCAATCTGAACATATTGAGTGATAAGTCTCAAAGATATAAAAAAAATGAACTACACTAGACTGACACCTAATCAGAACCCTACAACTAAGACTCCAAAGCAAAAGACGAGGTAGCTCCAAAGCTAGCCTCACGCAACTCACCAAGCAAGTTAAGCAACTAATCATGCACACCGTCTACCTATTCATAAGAATAAGGCAGGCGGTCAACCAAACGACCACTGGGGGTAAGATAATATTCCACAAATAAATATAATCAAACATAAGCATTCAATGATTTCATGCATAACACATATACATACTCAACATTCCTTGAATACTAACTCCACATGAACATTACTTTAATTCAACGCAAATTATATCGTCCTACCTCTTCATCAAGTATATTCATACTTTAAATCATCATCAAAACTCATCATTTATAACATCTATCAATATAAGAATTACTCACCTTATTCCTCACTTAACCTAATCAACTCAACAAATACAATTCATCATTTCAGAAGTATAAGCAAGGAAAATTATCGTCACCAAAGAGATCATAAACAAGTACAAGTATCACCAGGAATAACAAACATCAACAAGTACACAATTCACCAAGGTTCACCAAGCATGTAATCAAATATGACACATGCAATGCGCCTAGACACGACTCTACATGCATGTGGTACCGGTCAACACCGAGGTCGTCACCTCAAGATACATTTGTATCATAATCGTCGTCATTTTGAATACAAAGTATTCGAACCGTCTTCATTGGATATAAATATCTTAATCGTCTTCATTGGATATAAATATCCTAACTGACACTTATGATGCATGAACATATGACTCAACAATGCACATGTTCAATGTAACAACCCGTTTTTGGCTAGATTTATTTTGTTATTTATTTATGTGTGTTTATATGTGCTTATATGTGATTAATTGCCTCTGTGTGTATTTTGGGTTAGGATTAGTGGATTTCGGTGTAGAAGGGTATTGTAGTCATTTTAGACTCAGGGGTATTTTGGTCATTTTGTGAGCAAGGGTAAATTAGTAATTTCATGGTGAGGGTTATTTTTACTGTTTCAAGTGAGAACCATTATTTTTACTAAGTTACTATTCAGTAGTGGTAATTAGTTTTGAACCGGTAGTTATTCGATAACTTTTAACCGTTAGTGGATAGAAACTTTGGGAGTTAGTTTATAAGTGTTGTGAGCCCATTAAGACATTAAGTGGGTTAGGCCCAATTGTGTAGAGACTATATAAGTATTGGTCATTAAAGAAAATAGGATAGATAATCATTTTACAAGTTGAGAAGAGGAAGAAAGAGAAAGGGGGCAAGAGGAAGAAAGAAGGGTTAGAGAGAAAGATTGAAGAACCCATAGGAGCTCAATTGAAGCTTGTGCTAGGTTTGTTGCTCATTGAGGTAACGGGGTTAGTTTTCAATTATAATCAATTAGTTGTAGCTCTTTCTCTAGTTATATGCTTAAGTGCTTAATTGAATAAGTGATTATCATGAACTACTTGTTGAAATTCATACTCTAATGTTAGTGAGATGTTTGGGTATGTTAACTTGTTGATAATTGAATGCTCGATGATAAATTTACATGTTCATGATATATGTATATGAATAATTGATGAATTGTGTTCAATTGAGGGATTATGATATGATGTTGTTGAATTGTGATTGAATACATGATTATAAGTTGTGGTTGTCGTTGATTGTTGTTGATAATCCCATATCTTGGCTTGGGTATGAGTTATGGTTGAAGTTGTTGTAGATGAATTGAGTTGTTGAGGGATTTGTAAAAATGGGTTGAATTGGTGAATGGTGTTGAAATAACATTTGATTTCATGTTTGATATGTTTTTGAAAGCCCTTTTGAGTTCATATACCTGTAAACAAGCTTTGGAAACA
>Ga0228711_1003769_pt1 | contig 23540 bp, 17 predicted proteins | sample MedpolnodulmetaG_2_FD_177996 | JGI IMG/M metagenome (GOLD analysis project Ga0228711, IMG submission 177996) | Root nodule microbial communities from Medicago polymorpha collected in Santa Monica, California, United States - brown nodules | ecosystem: Host-associated > Plants > Roots > Nodule...
GGGGAGGGAGGGAGGGAGGGAGGGAGGGAGGGAGGGAGGGAGGGAGAAATAAGATATTTTTATATTGATAAATATGAGAGATTACAAGTATTTATAGATGCATATTAGATGCATAGGATATGTGAAAAATGTCACACTCTAATAGGCTAACACTTAGACTAATGGAAGTTTTAGTTACTAAACATTACAAGCTTAATCTATATTCTAACATTCCCCCCTCAAACTGATGGGGTCAAGGACCCTCAGTTTGTCTCTGAGTTCCAAAAATCTTGAAGCAGATAAAGGTTTAGTAAGAATGTCTGCCCATTGTTGATGTGTTGGGATATGGGAAACAATCAGGCTCTTGCTGATAACCTTTTCTATTAAAAAAATGATATCCAGCTCCATGTGTTTGGTTTTGGAATGAAGAACTGGATTGTGAGCTAGAGACACAACACTCAAATTGTCACAAAATATCTGGGGCACCTTAGTTGGAACTCTCAGCTCTTTGAGGAGAGACTGTAACCATAAAACTTCAGCAGAAGCTTGAGCTTAGCTCCTGTATTATGCTTCAGCACTGAATCTGGCAACAAGTGTTTGTTTCTTGGCCCACCAGGAAATGAGGTTGGGACCTAGAAAGATGCAAGCACCTGAGGTGCTCTTTCTATCATCTAGGTCAGAGGCCCAATCAGCATCACAGAAGCCTGTAAGAGACTCATTCAATGGAGCAGGGCTGATAAGAAGACCCTGTTGAATGGTGCCTTGCAGATATCTGAATATCCTTTTGACTGCTTTCCAATGGTCTTCTAGAGGTGCAAAGAAACTGACAGACTTAGTTAACTGAGTAGGAGATCTCAGGTCTAGTAATAGTTACATACTGTAAGCCACCCACTATCGATCTGAAGAAAGTAGGATCAGAAACATGATTAGAACCATATTTAGACAGCTTTGTGCTTGAAGCCATAGGAGAAGCAACCCCATTTGCATTTGCCATGTTAGTTTTGACTAGAATATCATGTATGTATTTGGTTTGAGATAGAAGATGAGATCCAGTTGCAGAATGATGCACCTCAATACCTAGGAAGTAATCAAGCTTGCCTAGATCTTTTAGAGAAAATTCTGAATGTAGCTTTTGAACAAGTTGTTGAAGCAGTGATTTAGAGCTTCCAGTGATGATTATATCATCAACACATACCAGAATGAAAGTGCTGTGTTGGTTAACATGAAGAGTAAACAAAGATGGGTCACATTTACTAGGACAGAAACCCAGCTTGAGCCAAGTAGACCTCAACCTTTCAAACCAGGCCCCAAGTGCTTGCTTTAACTCATACAATGCTTTATTTAGCGTGCAAACTAGAGAAGAGTCAGTTGCCTCAAAACCAGGAGGTTGTGTCATGTACACTTCTTCTAAATAACCATTTAAGAAAGCATTGTTTACATCAAATTGTTGAATGCACCATTTGTTTGTGACTGCCAGTACAGTTCTCACAGTAACAGGTTTAACAACCGGTAAGAAAGTCTCCTTATAGTCAAAACCAGACATTTGATGAAAACCTTTAGCAACTAACCTTGCTTTGTATTTGTTTATACTTCCATCAGGATTTTGCTTCACTCTAAAAACCCATTTACACCCCACAACCTGTCTATTAGTAGGAAGAGTTACAAGAGTCCAAGTATTATTTTTCAGGAGAGCCTCATACTCAAGTTTCATAGTTTGGAGCTGTTAAGAGTCCCACATCGGACAGGACATGGCCTGACAATGTGTTTATAAGTGGGGGCAATCCTCACCTCCGGTTTTGTGGGGTTGTGTTAGGGCCAACCACGATTTCTAAGATGGTATCGGAGCCTCTCCAAGATCCATTGGGTCACCTGCTATCAGATTTCCGCTATCGGGTCACCCACCATTTATGTCCACGAACCAAGCCCAATAGTGCTGGTCGTGAGGGGGTGTGTTAAGAGTCCCACATCGGACAGGACATGGCCTGACAATGTGTTTATAAGTGGGGGCAATCCTCACCTCACAAACCGGTTTTGTGGGGTTGTGTTAGGCCCAACCACGATTTCTAAGAGGAGCCACTCAGGATTTTTAATTGCTTCCTTGTAACTAGTTGGCTCAATATGAGTGAGAAGAAGAGTAGGTTGAATCCTCTTTTGTACAATGCCATACTTGCCTCTAGTGGCCATATAATGAGTATTGTTAGGATGAATACGATGTGGCACAACAGGAGGTGAAGACCGACTAGTTCCAGATTCAGCAGAGAGATTTGGACTGACACTGCTGGGTTGAGTTGAGGGAGGCTGCACGCCAGATGGAGAAGGAGGAAGAACAGTGACAGGAATGGGATTCAAGATAGGTCCCGGTGGAAGATTACGATGATTATGAGATGAAGAGCTATGAGGACTAGGGGTTGGGGTGACAAAATTTTCATGTTGTTGACTATGATGAGTATGAGACTAACTGGAAATAATGTACTGACTAGGTGTATTATTGGACAAGGAATGATGACTAGTAGCATGTATGGGAGTAGTAGCAATAGAAGGTGACTGAGTAGTAGCAAAGGGAGTACCAGTTGTGGGAAACTCAGTGGAAGGAAAAGTAGTTAACATGAGACTGTTAATTTGAGCAGGAGAAGACTGATCACAAGAAAACAATTTAGCACAGGGGAATCTATATCCATTTAAGATAACATCTCTGGAAATAAAAAATTTCCCAATAGGATCTAAGCACTTGTAACCTTTGTGAGATTGTGAGTACCCAAGAAACACACACTCCTTTGAATGAAATTCTACTTTGTGATTGTTGTATAGTTTGGTAATCAGGAAATTGAAGGTGAAGAATGAAAAAGGGTTACTTGTTATCAAGGGTAGAAGAAGGCAATCTATTTACAAGATAGGTGGCTGTCAAGAAGGCATGATCCCAGTAGCATAGGGGCAACTTAGCATTGGCTAACAGTGTTAGACCAGTTTCTACTATATGCCTATGCTTCCTTTCCACAGAGCCATTTTGATGATGGGTGTGAGGACAAGTTAATCTATGTGTGATGCCTAATGTGTTCAGAAACTCTGTGAGGGGACAAAACTCTCCACCCCCATCAGTTTGAAATGATTTGATAGGAAGGTTATACTGAAGTTCCACCATATTTTTGAAGTTTTGGAATGTGGTCAGTGTGTGAGACTTCAGTTTAAGAGGAAAAATCCATGTATACCTGGAATAGGAATCTATACAAGTTAAAAAAATAGGACTAACCCCCATGAGATTCAACAGAAGCAGGGCCCAACAAATCACAGAAAACAAGCTTAAGAGGTTAGTATAAGATGCAGTGGATGAAACAGAGGGTAGTCTATGTGACTTTCCCAAACAACAAGCTGAACAAAAATCAAAGAAACTTTTATTAGATAAATTTTGATTACAAAGTTTTAGTATATTTTTGAGTACCTCATGGTGAGGATGACCAAGTCAATTATGCCAAACTTTATACAATGAGAAAGAAACATGACTAGAGTTGCTATTGCTACTACTGCTACTAGTTGAAGCACTATCACTTTAAACATTATTACATTGAGACCTAGATAGAGGAAAGCTAGAGTAGGAGAAACAATTATTAGCCAGAGTTGATAGCAGGACTTGAAGAAGCTGAATCAGTAGTTGTCTGACACAGAGGGGTGATCAAACTGATAGAGACCATCATCTCCAAGGTATCCTCTTAGAAGGATCTTAGATGAACCCTGAGATTTGACATAACAAATGTTAGGATGAAACTCAAAGAACACATTATTATCTTTAGAAAACTGACTAACACTAACAAGATTTTTAGTTATGGAAGGAACATGAAGCAGATTGTTAAGTTTAAGAGTAGTGCGAGGAGAAAAGGGAGAAGTGAAACTCATTGAGCCAACAGAGTGAATTGACAGACCTTGACTATTACCAATATGCACCTGGTCAGAGCTTGAGAGAGAAACTGCATCCATAAGATTGTTAGCATCAGGAGTAACATGATGTGTGAGACCATAATCAGGATACTGGCCACTGTTGAAGGAATTGGAGCTAGTTGATTCATTTCCAGTTAGACAGGCTTGAGGAGTGGGAGGTCTGAGGTTGCAAAACTGAGGAGGAAAGGAAGGTCTAGGTGCAGTACCAGATGGGACTCTTTGAGCAGCACCTTGCATCCAGACATTGGGAGGAGTATCATAAGAGAGATAATTTCTGCCTGACTATTAACAATAGCAACTATAGGATTAAATTCTTCAAGTAAAGCTTCAAGAACTACCTCAATTAGGTCACGCTGTGACACAAGATCTCCAGCTGACATAAGAGATTCATAATTGTGCGAATGTGAGCAATGAAATAGGCGATTGAACGCGAACCTTTGGTAATGGCGCGAAGCTCAGATCCGAGTTGTCTGGAACAAGTTCGCATCTGCGTAAAGCAATAACTATGCACTTCATTCCAAACCTGATACGAATGACGCAGGCGAATGAAGCGCGAAATTGGAAAAGAAGAGATAGTGGAGAGAATCCAAGTGCAAAGTAAGGAATCTTGTTCCTCCCACTCAGTATATGCTAGATTCTCAGTTCCAGCTTCGCGCACATCATTGTTGAAAAAAACCGGAGGAATTTGGGGCGAAACAACATAGCGCACCATTTTTGTACCTCGCAACACTCCTTCTACTTGTTGCTTCCATTGGAGATAGTTCGTTTCGTCAAGTTTGACTGAAACGACTTGCTTGAATGTTTTTGAAGCCGCAGCAGTGATGCGTTGTGCTTCAGTGGTGTTCGTTTGTGTAGGAACAGGCGTAGAAGAAGCCATGGCTTAGGATCGAACAAAAAAAGCTCTATGATAAAATGTTAGAAGGTGAAAACCTCCATTGATGAAGCTTGATAAAGCTTGTAACAGAAAACAGTTAGAAGAGAGAGGGAGAGAGAGAAGAGTTTTTTATATTGATGAATCTGAGAGATTACTAGTATTTATAATGCATATTAGATGCATAGGATATGTGACAGATGTCACACTCTAATAGGCTAACACTCAGACTATTAGAAGCTTTAGTTACTAAACATTACAAGCTTATTCTATATTCTAAAAGAAGTTACCTTGAAAATTAATGAGTTTTGACACCTTGTTATTAACCACCTATTTGAATTGTACTAACCAATTAAAAAAGTTGTCGCAAAAGTTGTCTAAAGTTGGTTGCACAAAAATAATTTATCTTGTCTAGTAGGCAGATTATATATGGAAAATGTTGTAAGTTCCAATATATAGATGCTTTAAGTGGAATGAGCATATTTTGTTTTTTCTTCATCCATGTCAATCTTACTTATGCAACTTAGCTGTTATGCACTAGGTTCGCCATATCACTGGCTGAGGGAATTGAGATACGACTCTCAGAGCTTAAATCCAATGATCCCTCTTATTGAGTGTGCAAAATGTGTTGCATCTGGAAGCATAAAAAATGCTGATATTGGACTTGAGTATATTTCTCAGATTTCATCACCTCATGGTAATGGTGTACAAAGAATGGTCACTTATTTCAGTGAAGCACTTGGATACAAGATAGTTAAACATTTACCTGGTGTTTACAAAGCTCTCAATTCCTCGAAAATATCATCGTCTTCAGACGATATCCTTGTTCAAAAATACTTCTATGATCTGTGTCCTTTTTTGAAGTTTTCATACCTGATCACAAATCAAGCAATTATTGAATCGATGGAATGTGAAAAGGTCGTTCATATTATTGATCTCCATTGTTCTGAACCAGATCAATGGATAAATCTTATACAAACTTTAAAGAAACGTCCGGGAGGTCCGCCCCATCTGAAAATTACAGGAATTCATGAAAGGAGAGAGGTATTGGAACAAATGAGCTTTCATTTGACAACCGAAGCAGGGATTTTGGATTTTCCTTTACAGTTCAATCCAATAATTAGCAAACTTGAAGATGTCGATTTTGAAAACTTGCCTGTCAAGACAGGAGACGCTGTTGCAATTTCTTCTGTTCTTCAGCTGCATTCTCTCCTTGCCACTGATGACGAAATGGTCTCCTCAGCAGGTGCGGCATCTTTCAATATGCAGAGAGCAGCGCACATGGGTCAGAGGACTTTCGCAGAGTGGCTAGAGAGAGACATGATCAATGCATATATCTTGAGTCCCGATTCAGCATTATCACCTCTTTTTTTAGGTGCTTCACCTAAGATGGGGATCTTTCTTAACGCTATGCGAAAACTACAACCGAAACTTTTAGTGATTACTGAACAGGAATCAAATCTGAATGGATGTAATTTAACAGAGAGAATCGATCGAGCATTGTACTTTTATGGTTCACTTTTTGACTGCTTGGAATCTACTGTTACGAGAACATCAGTCGAGAGACAAAAACTCGAGAGCATGCTTCTTGGAGAGCAAATAAAGAATATTATTACTTGTGAGGGAGTCGATAGAAAGGAAAGGCATGAGAAGCTCGAGAAATGGATACGAAGGCTTGAAATGACTGGATTTGTGAAGGTACCTTTGAGTTACAATGGGAGGATAGAAGCAACTGATCTATTGCAGCGATATAGTCACAAGTACAAGTTTAAAGAAGAAAATGATTGTTTGCTTATCTGCTGGAGTGACAGACCACTTTTTTCTGTATCGGCCTGGAAATTTAGGTGATGATTCTTGATATAAATGCTGGAATATGAAAGTCACAGTTAGAAGATTTTAAATTTTTATTTTATGGATTTTATAAGTGTTTCAAAGAAGTAAAACAAAATATCCTTATTGTATTGTTGTTAATGTTAATATCAATTTATTTCTGTACAATAATTTTTAGCTCCCACCTTTGTTGAAATATGAAAATTAATCTCAAATGTGACTGCTCTTAGTTTCATAAATATACTGCATGCTAGTTGAAGAAGATGACATGTATGGAACTGGTTAATTAAAAGGTGCATAAAAGGAATATTCATACTTGCTATCTAATGTTAAATAAATGTCAATACTGTTTTCTGTTCAAAAAATATATCTAAGTCCTGTCAAATTATTGCTGTCTACAAAATCATATCAGAAGTAACAACATGCAATTAATGTTCAAACATGCTAAATATATATTGTTATGTTAGCTTTACTGTAGTATTCTCTGGTTACTTTAAAAAATTATGTTACCTGTTAGTATTTATGTTGCCTATTTACTGTCCTTCTTTTATACATAAAGCTATCAATTTCTCAAAAATATCATTGTTTTCGAAAGACATCCCCGTTCAGATATACTCCTATGAATTGCGTCTCTGTTGAAGGTTCATATAAGTATGCTTTGAAAGAAACTAATTCACCTGTGAACAATGACAAAGTATGACTATGAATGTCCATGTAAGTAAAAAAGATCTCAACAATTAAAACACTTTCATATCAATAGGTGGAACAAGTAAAAATTGAATATAAAGAATGCCATGAGACGGTATTAAATAATTCGTGCTAATGAAGCAATGAAATTAGACGCTCTAGAAGCTGTATGCTATGCATAACTTATGATAATGATCCATTCAGCATATAACAAAAATACATCAGAGTGAAATGATAAGTTTTTTACAGGCAACCACTGTTGTGTTTGATGCTATGTCAACAGAGAGAGCTATGTAGCAACCAAAACCACAAGTATATTTACTTTTTAATATGCCGGTGAAGAATATTATCAGCCACAAGGAATTTGATTAGATCATGATACAAGTAGGATTAGAAAACACCAAATTTCACTTTGACAACAAAGTGGCACCACCTTCAATTTTTTATTTTTATAATAACTTTGATCACTTTTTTATTTTACTATTTGAGAGAGAATCCACTAATGTTTGACAGGTATAAACAGATTGGTGAATGTGGTGCACCTGGAAAAAATAACATCTCACCTTAGCCGTCAATCAGGAAATTGAGACAGAAGGGATGTGAGAAATTGTATGCCAATGCTCTCCTTCCTCCTTTTGGTACAACTTCTTAAGTAATGGACAACCGTGAATGGACAAAGTAGAAAGGGAGCTGGGTAGACCCTCCTCTGGCAAGCTCTCAAGACAAGGACAATCTTCAATATATAGAGATTCGAGTGAAGTCAGGTGGAGAAGACCCTTGTAGTTTATTATTCTTAGGTTGGAACAACTTGTCAACTCAAGAGAGTTAATAGTTGATGGCAGAAGACTCTCCTCCGAAAAGGACTCCAAGATTTCAAAATCATCACTAACACTGAATTGTTTCAGAGAATTGAGTTGGAACAAACCCCACTCCTCTCTCGAAGCCATCAATCTGGTACATCTTTCTATTCGGAGACTGCGTAGTTTGGAAGGCAACTGCCTCCCAAAAAATGATTCCATCCATGGACAGTCATACAACACGAGAGAATGAAGATCGGTGAACAACTGCAGTGCAAAAGGCAAGAAGGAAGAGTACCAACCTGTTATAGTTAGAGTGCGAAGAGAATTGCAGCTACACATGTCCAAAGAGGACCATTCTAGATTTGGACCAAAGAAGTCTTCAACTTCCAACTCTTCAAGAAACACACAGTTAAATAAAATTTGCTCTAGGTAGGATTGAATGACCTGAGTTCCACAAAGGACGACTCTTTTCAAGGCGGGTGGCAACTCAGTTATCAAAATGTCATCACATCTTTTTAGTTCTAGCTCAGTGATATTAGCAGCCTTGGGAATTGAAGCCGCCAACTCTTGGCAATCAATAATCTCCAATTTTTGCAAGGAAGAAAGGTGTTGAGGCAGGGCGCTTTTCAACTTCGGACAATGTTTTATACAAAGCTCTTGAAGCAAAGGGAAACCTTCAAGACATAACCATTCCTTCCATTCAGACATGTTCTCAAATCGCAAAGTTTCAAGGGATCTAAATGGAACATTTGATGAATTGTAGCCGTAAAACTCTGGACCAATGATCTCTATTCCATCACAGCCTGAAATGGAGAGCTTCTTGAGAGAGGGGAATTGCCCAAGTGGTGGAAACTGGGAACAGAGTTCACATCCCAACAATTCAATTTGGAAAGCTACTGCCTCTGTAGTCTTTGATGGTTAGCCTCATGAGGTTTCTATTTGGTTGAAGAGCCTCCAAGATAGAGACTTGTGCTTCCATTACTGATCCATCCATTTCTCTCCATTCATTGTATGACATACTTAATTCTTCTAAATGTTCTTTATCTTCCAAATTTGCTGCTACAGCATGTGCAGGATTATTGACGTTCTCCAACCCAGAAATTTGAAGCCTTCCTTGAAGTTGGTTGAGTTTCCCCAACTGCTTAATATCAAATCCATGCTGCTCTCGCACAACAAAATCAGTCAGCATCTCAAGATTGGTTAACTGTTCTATCTTTGTTGGCATCTTCTTTATATGTGTGCCATCCAGATTAAGTTGATGTAAATTGTTGAGTTTGTAAAAATCTGAAGGGAGCTCTGTTAGTTTAAAACAATCTTGCAATAAGAGTGTCTGCAAATTATACAGCTTACAAATGGAATTAGGTAAGCTTGTAACTCAGTGTAAGAAAGGTCTAGATAGCGCAGAAGCATTAAATTTCTAATCTCATTGGCTAGCTCTGAGAGATTGCAACTAGAGAAAGACAACATCCGCAAATATTTTAGTCTTGAAAACAAACTCTGCTGCACATTGGGACTTATCTTAAACCGTTTGTCACCATAGCCCTGTGCTTCTACCATCAGACTGTATAGTCCCTTAATCTTATGAATCTGCTTTAGTTTTCTTTCACCACCCTCCAAATCAAGGCAGAACCAAATGTGACGTGTCCTTTCAGGGATATGTTGCATGTTATCACCCACTATTCGTAAGCGAAATTCTCCTGACACTAATTTCGCTAAATCATTGACAAGTTCATGCATGATGTAGTACTTACCAGCCCACAATGGCATAGTTACTGATTGTTGGAAAAACAATATTGTCACTAGATGATCGAAGATTTCATTACCTAACTCTTCTTCATTTCGAATTTTTCCCTCATACTTACGCTTCAACAAACCTTCTGCCATCCAAAGTTTGATTACTTCATCCTTCTCAAACTCAAAGCCCTTAGGAAATATAGAACAATAAGCAAAACAACGCTTCAGATTGGAAGGGAGGTTAAGGTAACTCAATCTCAGTGTGGAATTAATGTTTCTGTCACCCACGGGTAAATGCCAACAATCAGTCTCCAATATCTTAACCCAATCAGGTTCTGAGAATTTTGTTTCCAAGATAGTCCCCAGTCTCTTTAGAGCTAAAGGAAGCCCCCCACACTTTTCTACTATTCTTTTGCCTATCATTTCAAGATTTGGATATTCAAAAACATTCCTACCTCGAAAAGCATATCTCACAAATAAACTCCAAGAGTTACTCTCCTCCAATTGCTTCAAATGAAGTATCCGAGTGGAGCTCATGCTAGATGCTACTTCCTTGTCATGTGTTGTCAAGATCACCTTACTTCCTGATGATCCACATTTAAAAAGAAGTAACTGCTCCCATGTATTCTCATCTATATCCCAGATACCATCTAAAACAAGCAAAAATTTCTTGCCAGTTAGCAACTGCTGCAATTGACGTTGGAGTATTTCAAAGTCTTCACTATCTACTGCTGACGAATCAAATGACCTAAGAATTGATTGGGTGAGACTAACAAGATCAAAAGATTCTGGAACATGGACAAAAGCTTTAAGTTCAAATTGCTCCACTATCATGTGGTCATTGTAAACAAGCTGCGCAAGGGTTGTTTTACCTATCCCAATAAGACCCAATATACTGATTATTGGTATCCGGTTGTCACTGTCTGAAAGTAAAAAATTGATTATTTCCTCTTTTTCATGCTCTCTACCATATATCACAGATTCATCCACAAAAGATAAAGTTCTAAATTCTTTTAACAATTTCCGTTTGACTCCAATTTCATAATCACCACTAGTTAACTCTTGAAGTCCCAATATATCCTTTTGATCTGCAAGGAACTCTAGCCTCCTCAGCAATACTTTAATCCTAGATTCAAATCGTCGATTAATGAAACCTAAAAGAAAGCTTCGTGTTGTGACCTTCTGTTGTATGTAAGTAGCAATCACATCCAATAGTTGCTCTGCTTTGTATACCTCATGTATGAAGTGATCAAGCCAATTCCTCACGTTTGGGCTTTGGAACTGCTTTGTCTCTGCAACATCCAGCTCTTCATTGATAGAATTCAGTTTGATTTCAAGTTTTTTCCAGCAGCCCTTCATCATTGTGGTGTATAAGAACTCCCAAGTGTGAATCCAACCTCTCATGAATAACTTGAAAGAAAGATAAAAGAAATGCTCGAGCAATAACCCCAGCCATGATCTCAACTCTGAGCGTGGATCACAACACTGGGAGGCTATCTGCAAGAATAGATAGATGGTTATGTATTATCCTAGTTTAATGTTAGAGTTTTCCATGGTATAATTGTGGTTGAACTCAACTGGTTAATGGTCTTTAAAGACGAATCGTCCGAGTTTAGAAATCCAAAAGTTGAATGAGAAAAACTAACCTAAGAAGTTTAAAACGGTCAAAGCTACTCAGTAACATTTGTAGTGCTCCTATTTATACACATAGTCTCTTATAATCCTGATAATAAACTAAATAACTTTTCTAACAACTCATAACACAATCCTTAGTCTCAGTTTACTTATCTCAATCTTACCTCATTTGTACTTCAAAATTCTTAGTCATTTTGTTAAAACCGAATGAAAATGAACACCAATGTGATAAAATACAGATGCTATTATTACTACACCTTTTTTAAGAATATTTCGTAAAAAGTAATCATACCGTAGTGGGAATATAGCTTTCTTAGCATTTCATAAAAAGTCTCGATATTAAAAGCATTTCACATAAAGATTTTGTGCCAGTGAGATAATTATACGTATCTTAACTATGTTTGAATGTAAAACTAGGGAAAAGATGACATGATGTAATTTATTATTACCAAAAGAGCATGTCACAGTATGCAGAAATTAAAGACTCATAAACATCTCACACTATCAATTCTTCATATATTCATGAAATGAAATTCTGATATGGATAATCAAATTGCAATGATTAATATATGAGCTTATCCTACACTCATTGGAGTTAACATACACTAACGAACTATTGTGGCTTTTTGATCAGCACACGGGAACCTTCCAGTGATGTAGATAGATAAACATATTCACAAACTAAGAGAAAGTAATGAATTACAATCAGAAGTACTGCAATGAAAGTAGTGTTTAATTGAATTTCACTAAATTGACAAGTCAACTTTCGGTGTATGAACTAGGAAGGACATACAAAGAGTAAGAGGTTGGAGTGGATGCCCAAGTCTTGACATCACAAAGTGCACACATCTCAACAATGATATTCTCTGTCTGAAACACATTTATTCCATTTGGAGTTGGATAACTTTGTACTGCTGCAGTTTCCTTGATTCAGCTGTCCATTGGAGTAACAAACTTCTGATCCAGCTGCCCATTTCCATCAACGTATGCTGACTCATCATTCCTTAGGCATAAATTGGAGTGGTGCATTGCAGAATGGTTCTGTGTTACATTTGGCAGCATATAAAATAGAGTCCAGTCTTGGTAAGAATCATTGTAAGAGTCATTGTAACAATCCAGTCTTATAGTTAAGCTGGTCCTTGATACAATGAAGAACTGTTGCATATAGCAGTGAACATGTTTGGATCAGAAGTTCCAAACCAATTTATCATGTAGACTGTGTTCCAAACACCATGGAAGCTCCCATCCACCATGAGGACAGTGGTTTTTTCTCGAGTTGGATGCCATTGAATCCACCATAATTCCCTTTGACAACAAAGTGGCATGTCAATGTCATTCAATTTTTTATCACTTCTTCTTAACCCTTAAAAATAGAAATAAAATGAAAATCGGAGTAAAAGGCTACATGTCATCCTCACCGTGTAATTGGTTGATGCAAGTTATCCATCGGCTTCTTTTGTCATGTCTCATGTTTTCTGGGCAGACACAAGAAGTAAAACAGACAATTCACATTAAAGAGAATAAAAAGGATGGGCCATAAAGTCAGAATATGGTGTATGACAATTTGTTGCGAACAACTTTGAAACATAGTTTCAGAAGACCTTAATAAAAAGTCAGTGAAATATGTTTCATTATAATGCTTGAATACAAACCATAAAAAATTTGGAATGGATGGAATAGCATCCTTAAGTTCTTCATTCAGAACTGTCTCAAAGGTTATAATTATTATGCCATCCAGCTGCATTTTTCATGACTCAAATATATCACCTAAGTTCTATTGCCAAGAAATATCAAGATTGGATTAGAAGCACTTTAAGGCAAGAATATTAAGAAAATTAAATCTCTTTTGTATAATTTCTGTCACCACCATTTTTTCTACCCAAGCACATCAGATTTAGCAGCATGTTGCTAAAGTTTGTACTTTCGTAAAACAGTTTAATTTTTTTTCTTTACTGCACTGGTTTTCAGGAGAATACATTTAATGGAATTGGTTTTAACTGTAAGAATTCAAACTGAAACTTTTACGGCTGAATAGAGACTGATCACAATATCAAAATTAGAGATAAATAGAAAGAAGAAAAGGACTTCAGTGGATTGTGAAATCAGCATCTGATTTTGTCGAAGTACGAAAGTATTAATTTTGACAAAATTATCACAATTCTATCAAAACACTCCAAACGCAGAATCCAAACAGGGAGTAATTTACCTGATGAGGAAGAAGATAAATTGAATCACCAATATACTCCAAACGCAGAATCCCTCTTAGCCTGGGAAAATAAATTGAAGTCAGAAAATAAAAATATAAAAAAAAGGGAAATAAAATTAAGAAGAATAACAAGGGTGGCAAAAGGATTTGACCCAAACGTGGGACCCGCAATTGGACTGAGCTTGTGAGTGTGGGAGATTTGTTCAGATATTCATCGAGAGTCAAAGTAAGTATGTGGGACCCATAACTTGGTCTTGTCAGCACTATGTGGCGGTGGGATTAACATCTCATTTCTGGATAATTCCATCAATCATCACATTCGGGATGTGAGTAATTGTATGCCAACGCTCTCCTCCCTCCTTTTCATACTTCTCCTTTATTATTCCACAATTGAAAATCCACAACCAATTGTTGGGTAGATCCTCCTTCTCTGGCAAGCTCTCAAGACTAGGACAATTACTAATATACAGATCTCTGAGAGATTTGAGGTGGAGAAAACCCTTGTTGTTCATTTTTCTTAGCTTTGAACAATTATACAACTCAAGAGTGTGAAGAGTTGGTGGCAGCAGATTCTCCTCTGGGAACGACTCCACGTTTTCAAACTCATCACTAACACTGAAATATTTCAAGGAATTGAGTTGGAACAAACCCCACTCCTCTCTCGAATCAATCAGTTTTGGGCAATTCCATATTGTAAGCCAGCTCAAGTTGGAAGGCAAACCACCCATTGGAAACGATTCCAGCTCTGGACAATCGTACAGACGAAGAGATTCAAGTTTGGTGAACAAGTGTAGTGATAAAGGCAAGGAGGAGTTGTTCCATCCTGTTATTGAAAGATCACGAAGAGAATTATAGCAACGTAAATCCAAAGAAGGACATTTCACAGACCCACTCCAATCCAACCCCAACTCTTCAAGAAAGGGAAAATTGATTAAATTTTGGTCACCGGAGAACTCGGTGTACCGATTATCACGAAGGAGTAACTTTTTCAAGTTGGTCGGCAATTCATTTACCAAAATTCTATCACATCTCTGTATAACTAACTCTGTCATATTATCACATTTGGGAATTGAAGCCTCCAATTTGTTGCAATTATAAATTAGCAGTTTTTGTAGAGAAGGAAGGTGTTGAGGCAGGGTACCTTTCAATTTAGGACAGTTTCTTATAGAGAGCTCTTTAAGCAAAGGAAACCTTAGAGATATCCAATCCTCCCAGTTCACCATATCCCTAAATAACAAAAATTCAAGGGACTTGAATGGAACAATTGTTGAATTATTGCCAAAAAACTCTTCATCGATGATCTTTATTCCTTCACAGTCATAAATGAAAAGTTCCTTGAGAGAAGGGAGCTGTCCAAGTGGTGGCAAACAGGAACATCTACAACCCTTTAGTTCAAGAGATACTAAGTTGGGTAAATGACAACCACTTAGCCAATTTGGAAATCTACTACCTTTGTAGTGTGTGATGTTGAGCTTCTTCAAGTTGTTGTTTGGTTGTAGAGCCTCCAAGACTAACACACTTCTATCATCCATTTCTTCTCTTCCGCCATTGAACTCCATTTGTAATTCTTCTAAATACTTCTTATCTTTCAAATTGGCCGTCACAGCATCTGTAGGATCAATGACATTACCCAACCCTTCAATATGAATTGTTCCATGAAGATGGTTTAGTTTTGCCAACTCTTGAAGATCAGATCCATTATGCTCTTCCACAATAAAATATGACAGGGTCTGCAGATTGTTTAGCTTTCCTATATGCTTTGGCATTTTCTTTATACAAGGACGGCTTTCATAATCACTAGGGGGTTCAAAATGACGTAAATTGATGAGTTTGGAAAAATTTGAAGGGAGCTCAGTCAATTGATGACAGCCTTTTAACAAGAGTGTTTGTAAATTATACAACATACAAATGGTATCAGGTAAGCTTGTAATCCTATTGTAAGAAAGGTCTAGATAACGCAAAAGTTTTAAATTGCTTATCTCATCAACTACCTCTGAGAGATGACAACCTCTAAATGACAACATCCGCAAACATTTTAGTCTTGAAAATAGATCATGTTGCACTTTTTTGTTTATCGACACCCCAGTGCAGCCTTGTAGTATCAGGCTACGTAGTCCTGCAAGCTCACAAATTGGTTCTAGTGATTTATCATCAACACAGTTTGATTGAAGAGAGCACCAAATATGACGTGTCTTTTCAAGGCTACATTCCACCCTAGCACCTTCTATTTGGATACAAAATTCTCCTGACACTGATTTTGTTAAAGCATTGACAAGATCATGCATGACATAGGGATCATATGTACCATATCTTTGATCAAATGATTTTTGGAAAAATGAAATTGACTCAAGATAACAGAAAATTTCATTACCAAATTTTTCCTGACTTTTGTCTGAACCACAACGTTCCAACAAACCTTCTGCCATCCAAAGCCTGATCAATTCATCTTTTTCAAATTTATAACCTTTGGGAAATATGGAACAAAAGGCAAAGCAACGCTTTATTTCGGAATGGAGATTATGGTAACTCAATCTCAGTACTGAGTTAATGGAGTCCTTCTCGTTTGATATACGCCACATATCAGTCTCCAATATCTGCATCCATTCATTTTGAGAAAACTTTTTTCGCAAAAGTTGGCCCAGTGACTTTATAGCTAAAGGCAGCCCTCCACACTTGTCCACAATTTTCCTGCCAATTGATTCAAGATTTGGATTATCACACACACTCTTGCCATGAAAAGCATGTGTCACAAATAAACTCCAACAATCGTTTTTCTCCAATTGCTGTAAATCAAATAATTTTGAGTTAAGGACATGACGTGCTAAGTTCTTTTCACGTGTTGTCACGATAATCTTACTTCCAGAAGATCCATGGTTAAGCGGAAGTAGTAACTTATCCCAGAATTTTACCTTCCCATTCCAGATATCATCTAAAACAAGAAAGTATTTTTTTCCCATTAGCTTCTCTTTGAGTTGAAGTTGGAGTAGATTCCAGTTTTCACCTTCTGCTGGAAATTCAAATGACTCGAGAATTGCTTTGGTAAGTCCCACAACATCAAAAGATTCTGAAACATAGACCCATGCTTGAAGTTCAAAATTCTTCTTTGTCCTGGGATCATTGTAGACATGTTGAGCAAGGGTGGTCTTACCAATTCCTCCTAAACCCACGATGCTGATTATTGGAACCTGGTTGCCACTACTATTGCCTGCAAGTAAAAACTTGATAATTTCTTCCTTATGAACTTCTCTGCCATATATGCTTGACTCATCTACAAGAGTTGTAGTTGACAATCTTTTTGAAGGTTTCCAACTGACTAAGTTTTCAATACTAGCACAAGGACCTACTTCCAATCCCAGCCTTTTTGTTTTTTGTGCAAGAGATTCTAGTGCCTTCAGTAGTTTATTGAGCCTAGATTCAAATGGATTTGTAGTTAAAGCTGAAAACCAGCTGGATACAATGGTGGTAATAGATTCGGATTCATCTTTCAGCTTATTTAGCATTGCATCAGTAGAAATCTCATCTAATAGTTGGTCTGCTTCATAAATAATATGTTTAAGATCATCAAGCCACTTCTTCACAAGTGGCCTTTGGTACTGCTTTATCTCTGCGTCGTCCAGTACTTCGTTGATAAAATCACGTGCAGTATGAAGTTCTTTCACAAGTTCATCCACATTGTTACTACTGAAGTAGTCTCTGATATCAAGCGAAACCAACTTCTCAATAATCATTTGAAAGGAAGATTGAAGAAGTGCCCCAGCTGCCAACTCTGCCATGATATATTGAGTCTTAAAGTCTCTGCAAGATGAAAATGTGTTCTCTCTGTCAAGTAAAATTAAATGAAACAAGAATTATATATATGCATAATAATTATATATGAATATCTCTCGTTTTTATCTTGTTACATCCCCACGCAAAAACCACTCCTACAGCCCTTCTATCTAATTATGATTAACTTACCAGTGGGTGGTTTTTTATGTCAAAAATATAAAATAAAATGATGGCCATTTTTTTGAAAAAAAGAAAACTGTGGAAGCAGACATGATTATTATTATTCGTGACAATAGCTAGTTACTCCATTTTACAACTATTTCATATTCCTTCAAAAAGAAAAATCATTTCGTATGAAGTATAAATTCCGTCGGTTTCAAACAAGGGCAAAACAAATTTTTTTTTTAATGTTCTCTCTCAAAAAATAAATTGTTTTAATGTATTTTTTATATTTAGTTACTCTAAATAAATTTATCAGTAAAAAATTAGTAAAAATGTGAAAGGCAAAAGATGATCACGCGATTGATAAATTTATTTCATCTAGTTTAAGTAGTTGTTTTAATTGCGTTTACATAAGTAAAATTATTGTGAACTATTTTGCTTATAAGTTAATATAATATATTGTTTTTAAAAAAGTAATTATTTTTTCTTTGTATATTATATATTGTTTTTAAAAAAGTAATTATTTTTTCCTTGTATATTTGACCCCTCGTAATTTTTTGTTAGCTTTGCCGCTATTTAGAAAGTCAATTTATCAGATCACCAATAAAAATATAAGTCAATTTATCAATGAACTAACATTTCATGGTGCTTTAAAATAAAATAATGCTAGTTCCATTATTATTTTATTGTCTTTTTTTAAAAGAAACTAATTAATTTGAAACTTAAGAATATATACTAGAATACAAAGTTCATAATTTAATATTTTTATTAATTCTCCCCTTAAAAAATAATAATTCAGAAGGAATAGATATATACTTATTTTAATATATTAAGATATGAATCAATACTAGATTCACGGAGAAAAATCTAATTTAAATCAAAGAGAATTTTTTTTAGTCAAATGAAAAATTATATTAAATAAAAATAAAGAGATAAGGTGATTGGAGGACATTAGACTTGACCTAAATACAATCCAAACGGGGAAACATTGTAATAAATTAGACCAAGTGGATAAGTCGTTATCTATCCTAACAAAAATTCATCAGTCACGGACGCAGCCCAGTAAACTTGCATACGATGCATTGTATTTCGTGTTTAGTCCTTTTATAACAAGAATACCAAATTTGGAATTTCTTAATATGTTAATAGCATAAATGTAGAAGAACAATAACTTGCTTAGGGTGCAAGTAATAGAGTTGTAACTAACTATTAGTTAGTTTGTATGCCTTCTGAAAGTTCACCTTAAGAATCAAACACCCTCTCTTCGATTTCTTCGCAAACTCTATCAACTCATTTACCACCACAACCTCATCCACCAAGTTCTCACCTTTAATGAACGTCGTTTGGTAAGACGAAACAATTGTGTCCATAACCTGCCAATCCCTTTGCTAGAACCTTTGATAGTAATTTGTAAAGACACCCAAGAAGCGAGATTGGGCGAAAGTCTTTTAATTCCAACGACGAAAATATCTTTGGGATTAGCGTCACAAAGTAAGCCAAGAAAGACTTGGGAACCACCAATTATTAGCATGAAATTGATCAAACATAATTCTAACCTCATCCTTCAAGAAGTACCAAACTCCTTAATGAATGCAAAATTAAACCCATCCGGACTCGGGTTCTTGTTACCATCACTATCTCGCACCACTTTCTCAATTTCACCAAGCTCAAAATTAGCCACCAACTTCCTATTTGCTCCTCCAATAACCTCTAAAAGGGAACCCCATCAAGCCTCAACCTCACCCACAAAATTGATGATGTATGAGTTGTGAAGAAGTTCACAACCTCTCTTCTAATATCTACCGGGGATTGTACCCAATCCTCTCCCACCTTTAGGGCCTTTATCAAATTCCTACTAGATCTTGCCTTGACACATTATGGAAATTTTTTGAATTTGCATCTCCCTCCTAAGCCACTTTGACTTTGACCTTTGAATCATCAACGCATCTCTAGCCTTCAAAAGTCTCCATAAATCAATAAAATTACTCTTCCGAAGTTAGACCTCCACCTCCCCCAACCTAGCTTCCTCCCCCTTTTTATCAAGGTCCACAATATCCTCTACTAACTTCCGATTCTTCTCTTCTACTTCCCTATATTCGATTCTATACCACTCCTTGATCCCCGTTTTTAAGCCATTCAGCTTTTCTTTAAGCACAAAACCCATCCACACTTTGATCCCTCCACACCCCTTCAACCACCCGCTTAAACCTCCTATTTTGCAACCAATAGTTATTGAATCTAAATGGTTTTGGTCCTCAATCCCAACCACTCGGCTTTAATACCAATGGATAATGGTCTGACACATCTCAGGAAGAACCCAACGGGACACATCTCCCCACACACACAACCACTCCTCCGACAAAAGGACCTTATCAATCCCACTCATCGAGACACCATTCAGATGATACCAAGTATATTGACGAACCAACAAATTAACATCCTTCAACTCCACCTCCCTCAAGAATCGCATAAACAGGTTAATTTCTAACACTTGACTTGGAGACGGTTCCACGTTTACACCCATTCTTTCATTTTGGTTACACACTACATTGAAATTCGCAAGGATGCACCACATCGCTACCCCCACCTCCTTTCTCACCTATAATAACTTATTCCACAACCTTCTTTTCGCCTCCAGATCACACTTAGAATACACATTAATAATAACGCATTGTGCTTTAAAGCCCCCCAATCCAAACAAACACTTACAAAAGCCTTCCCCCACAAAAGAAAAAATCAAGTTAGAATTCGACTTACTCCAAATAGAAAGAATGCCCCCATTATTGCCTTCAGATGGGATAAGATCTCACTCACAATCTTCACTCCCCCGAAGACTATAACATAAATTGTTGGCGATAGTTTCCATCTTAGTCTCTTATGGTACCAATAACTCAATATTATTTTGCCTAATGAAGTCTGTATCTTTCTTTGCTTCAACCTACTTCTCAAACCTCTTATAATAAAGGTCGTAATAATCATTTATTATGGTTGAATTTGCAAGTGTCTTTTGAATGCCTCGTTGAAAAGAATACGATCATGGACAACTTTAATAATTGTTAATTTTAGTAATAGTTTCTTATTCAAAAAATTATATTATTTTTTTTGGAAACAATTGGGAGAGTAATCAATAATTGATGATTTCATCAAAGAAAGCTTACTGTTTGTTAGGAGTGGGAGTTTTTTTAATTCCTGGCGACCATTTTTTTCCAGAAAATGTGGAGGTGAAAGTGGAGTGAACAACTGAAAGGGTGAATGGTGCTTTATTTTATATAAAGGGTAAATTTAGCAGTTTATGTAAAATGTTGGGGTCAAGGTATAATAGTAGGGGTGTGGGGTATAACTTCCTAATTTTAGAGCTTTCACAGAAATGTGTTTGGCCCGACTTTTAGACTTAAGGAGAAGATAAGTTGAAAAAAGGTTGGGTCAAACATAGCATTAGTACAAGTACTGGGGCGGAGCCAACCCCCCAGCTAGCCTGGGCACTAGCACAGGCTCAACTTCTACTTTCTTTGTAGCAAGCCTAGCCATTACTAAACCTCTCGTTTTTCCTGCGGATATTGGTGTACAGTCCGCATGAAACACATTTCCTGTAGATTTTGACAAGGATTTTCGTGGGTAATTGTTTCCTTAGGATTTTAGGATCTGCATGAAAAGTAAAGTGCAATTATCCGCATGAAGGAAGTAACATTGTACTTGATTGCTTCTCATCAGCAGCGAAGCTAGAGAAATTTTTACGAGGGGGTCAAATACAAATAATTTTTTTAGGCAAAGAAAAATTATATATCAAATTTAAAGGTTAAATATGTTTAATCTCTATAAAATTAGGTTTTGAGAAATCAAATATATTCATAATTGAATATTTGTTAAATAGACCAACAATTTCTTCTTCTTTGCATTAAACTATCCTCTATTATGTTTGACTATTGATCATTTTTATTGTTAAAAATGCTTTCTCTATTGTTGTTGTAGAGACCGAAATGATAAAATAAGAAAAATAAGTTTATCAATCAAGTAATAATTTTTTAGCCTTTTAATTTATGCTAATTTTTTACAAATGAATTTATTTGAGGTAGCTAAAAATATATTTTGGGGTAGCTTGCCATATTAATATACCTAGTGATTCAATAGAAATAAAAAATTTGGGGTAGCCTCTTTTATTTTGATTTATGACTATTTATATATATTATGTCACATATGAATTTGCGATAAACTTTTTACACAAACTCTTTAAAATTTCTGGCTGCGCCACTTTACAAGTACATCACTTATTTGTGTTGAAGAGCGCATAACATAATTTGAAAGGATAACTTTTGTCAGTAAAGGAAGAGATTACCTAAAAGCGTGAGAACAAACAGACTGAGATCTTTGTCAGAGAAGCACAAAATGAGATCTGCAAAAGAAAGAGAGATTGAGACGCAATAGAATATGTCAAATATGAAATTTGAGTAGCAACGAAAATGAAGAGTAAAAAATGTGTTTACTATTTAAAGAGGGAAGTTACTTGAAAGATTTGGAAGAAACAAGCTGCACTTGAGATTTCGCAAGGAAAGATTTGGAGGAAGCACAGCAAGATATCAATGCAAAGATGAAGTTTCATATGAATGAGATATTAACTGACTTGAAAATATATGATGTATCCTTTTTGTATCAACTGACTTTGCGTCTTTCTACACAAAAGCATGGCACCTTCCCATTACTTGCCAGGCAATACGAAGGTAAGTGTCAATTTTTTGGTTTTGATTTTCATGTTAGCTTTACAGTAAAAGGTTGTAAGCTAGGTCGGTAAAAGTAGATAAGTTGGTAGCTAACAGAGACATTATTTATAGATATTTGAGTTCAAATTTGGAATCTTTTATTTTTTTATATTTAAAGTGTCTGAATTTAACCACTAAATTAGCTAAAAAAAAGTTTAAAACTTCAAATTAAAATATTATTTCTCATGAGTTATTGTATTTTGCATCAATTTTTTTTTTTATATCAACTAGCGAAAAGATGGATACTCATGTGTCTTTTTTTCGCTTTTTTTATTACGTTAACGTTTGTAAATTATAAACGATTATTTATTAGCTATTTGATCTCGATTTAACGATAGATCAGAACCAGCTGTATGCACAAATTAATAATTACCAAATAAACTCTTGAGTTTTTTTTTAGAAAAGATTAATTTTTGGTTTGTGAGTTAATTTCCAACGATATTTGGCAAATTATTGGAGTATAGTTATTAAAGTTTGTCATCAAGGACCCCATGAGCAAGCAATTGCATATTTTTCAAATTAACTTGTTAGATTGTAAGTTTATCATATACATCATGCATGTAAAATTTTATACAAATCTAAAATCATTTAATATGGTTTTGAGAATCACTAAATTTAACAGTTTTATATAAAAATGAATAAACCGTTAATCTTGATGGGTCTCAATAACATATCAAATGATTTGATGGATAATGCATTACAACATTGCGCCCGAGGCTGAAAAATAGTTCTTTTTTATTAATTTTTTTCTATTGTGGGGATGGGGATGGAATACCCAAACCTGTCGGGGACGGGGATGAGATTCGATTTCTCGTCCCTGTTGGAGATGGGTAGGGTAACATATAAGTATTTGAGAGTAAGGTATGCGGACGGGGAAGGTAAAACACCAATGTACAAACAAGTTCATTAGCATACTATTTTTCCGTAATAGCTATATTATATATTTATAAATAAAGAGAATACATAGTTTTGTACTGACTTTTTCACTTCTAAATTTACCCTTAACCAAATTTCTTTATAAGAATGTAATATTATTATTACTGTTGGCGATATTAAAAAAAATAAGATTTTATATTATATATACTATATATAAAAAGAATAAATGGTTTTCGGCTAGCTTTTTCACTTGTAATTATACCTTCAAACAAATTTGACTATAAGAATGTAATTTTGTTCTTTAAAAA
>Ga0228711_1003770_pt1 | contig 23537 bp, 15 predicted proteins | sample MedpolnodulmetaG_2_FD_177996 | JGI IMG/M metagenome (GOLD analysis project Ga0228711, IMG submission 177996) | Root nodule microbial communities from Medicago polymorpha collected in Santa Monica, California, United States - brown nodules | ecosystem: Host-associated > Plants > Roots > Nodule...
TTAAGTTAACAACAATTGATACTTTTAATACTTGTGTTTGTCATTATCAAAAAGGGGGAGATTGTTGGAACAAAGGGTGTTTCACAAGTCACCTATTGAGTTTTGACAATAACAAGGTATTAAAAATCATCAATTGGATATGCTAAACAATTTGTTCAAAGTGTACAGGATCCATAATCATAGTACTATTCATAAAGATTCCGATTGAACAAGTTCAAGAGCAAAGGAATTTTATTTGAAGCTTAGAGCATCTGGAAGAATGCGTCTGAAGAACTGCGTCTGAAGAAACGGGTCTGAAGAAGAGCTCCTGAAGACACGTCATCAGAAGCAAGGTCATCAGAAGCACTAGTCATCAGAAGCATATCTCACCAGAAGCTACTTCACCAAAGTTGACAAAGGACAATGTACGAAGTGTATGGCCACGAACTCTGCAACCACCATCTCTGCAATCTTTGTCTCTACAACAAGACAAAGATAACAGTAACATTGCTGCAGACGTTGTTCCTTTAGTAATGGAATGGATTTTAAATTAGTTCTTCATAGGACAACTATCAAATCAGGCAAAAGATCAAGGGTGAAGAATCAAAGCTTCAAAGCAAGACAAGTTGATGTAACGGCTAAATTCTCAACGTCTCTCAACTCCTCTATAAATAGGGATGAAGCCTTAGAGAATAAAAACAAGACAATATACACGCATACAAGGCCAATACTCTATGCAAAACGTCGAAAACAAACATCAACAACTTAGAGAATTCTTTCAATTGTTCATATCTTAGAATTCTTAAGTGTCTAGAAAAACAGAGTTTGTTCTATTTCGTATTGTATTGTGAATACCTCTGATTGTATATCAAGTATTCAAATCCTTATTCAATTCTTTGTAATTGTTAAGTTAAGTCTCTTTTAGTTGTGATTGAGCAAAGGAAGTCTCTTGGAGTTGTCCTTGAGCATAGAAGTCTCTTTCAGGTGTGATTGAGCATAGAAGTCTCTTGGAGGTCTCCTTGAGCAAAGATAAGTCTCTTTCTTGTGTGATTGAGCAACTTGTAATTTGAGATTACATTTTAGTGGAACTCTCCTCGGAAGTGCAAGGAGGACAGGACTACTTCCGGTTTGTGGAAGGAACCTGTATAATTGCTTGTGTTCTCTCTTCTTCTGTTCTTTACATTTATCCGCTGCACAACGACTCTGAACTCACTCAGACTCTGAACTACTTCAGACTCTGAACTTGAGAACAGTTCTTCAGAACGTAAAAGAAGAAGTTTCCAAAAACACAATTCAACCCCCCTTCTTATGGTTTTTCTCACCTTCACATATTGTCAGCCACACATGGCCAAGGGTACGCAAACACCATGCCTTGGTCATGGACAACTTTTGCATATTAAACCCTTTCTTAGGTATACAATGAATTCCTTAAACGAATTGGCTAACAATCAATGGAAAGTGGGCAGCGCATCCAATTAATTAAGGTGCATTGATTAAATAAAATACATGAATTATTGTTGCATCCACATAATCTAGTTACCCAACATGTTGAATAGTTTGCAAATGGTTGTTGAGAGAGGTATTCCAAATCGGTGAGAAAGCCAGCGGTAGGGGTGTGCAAAAATTTTGGATTTCCACAACCGCTCCAATAAAACTAGCGCACTGATCCAAAAAGCCCAAATTGTTTTATCTAAAAACTAACCCATAATCAATTTAATGGAGCAGATAATAACCAATACCATTTATATTAACCGGTTTAGTCCACACATGCTGCTTCTTCTTCTTCTTCTTCTTCTTAACACTACGCATGTGTAAAATTAAGTCACGTTTGATTTACACTTGCGTTACTTAACTAACGCAGGGGCATTTCGGGCAAGGCTGCAGGGCGCGAGTGTTTTGTGCTGGGGAAGAGCAGAAATCTTAAGGAATTCTACTCTTTATCCAACATAAATTGCTCGCTCTCAACTGAAAAGACTAGCAGTCCATATTCCAAGCTTAATTTTCTTTCCCTCCACATCCAAAAACCCAAAAAGTGCGATTTTTTGGGGTCAAAATCTTCATTCCAATTCATTGAAAATCGTCAGGAAGCAAGTTTTTAGGTTTATCGCATCAAATATCATGTAATGTATCACAGATTCTCATTCGTTTTTGCTGACTTTGTTGATTGGTTCATCTTTTTTTTTTTAAGAAGACGATAGGGCTAGCGTGAGTTAACTCACACAGTTGTCTAGTCTACGTGGCTTAACTCACACATGATATTAACACTAGCATGAGTTAACTCACGCAGAAGTAATGCTCATTTTTTGAAATTTTGTGCCATTTTTTTCCTTTCTTAGGTTGTTGCACAAGTTACTTATTTATTTTTTCCTTGTTATTTTTTTATTCAATATACATAGAGTGATATGGTTGAAAATGTGGCAGATGATGGCGTTGAACCGAAACCGGCCAAAATTGAAGCTTTCGGCGTAGGTGTAGGTTCCAGCGATGTCAAACCAACCGTAGATGTGAAGTTGAAAGTCAAAATTCCCTTTCATGCTCACATTGGTCACATTGAAGAAAAATCTAAACAGGTACCTACCGGTCACATTGAAGAAAAACCTAAACCTAAATCGGTACTTACCGGTGTTCGTCGTATTGAAGTAAACATCGGCTCATTTTTTTACAACAAATGAAAGATGGAGAGAGTGAGAAGATTTACTTGGTTGGGTTTGTCGACAAACGGCAAGGGCCAGATTTACTATTTCTAATTTCTAAAGATAAATCTAGTTTAATAAGGTCATACTTAACGATGCAATGTGAAAGGAGTGGTGAATACAAGCCACCTAAGACGAGGAAGAAACCGAACCTTGAAGGCACGAGCTCAAGAAAATGTGAATGTCTATTTAGGTTGAAATGTTTCTTTGAAAAGAATACACAAGATTGGTGGATTGCAATGCTTTGTGGAATTCACAACCATGAGTTCGCGCCAAAGTTAGTCGCCCACCTTCTTGCGGGTTGACTAAAAGCGGAGGAGAAGAAAAGAGTTTTCGACATGGCAAAGAGCTTGGCGGTCCCTAGGAATATCCTCACGGATTTGAAGGGAAAAAATAAAGTGTGACAACCATCAAGCAAGTGTACAATGCGCGAACTAGATGACGCAAGGGGCAAAGAGGTGACAAGACGAAGATGAAATACTTGATTTCAAAGTTGGAGAAGCATAAATATGTCTATTTCACAAGAGAAAATGGTGAGGAAACCACTCTTGAAGACATTTTTTTTGCTCATCCGGAGTCATTTAATATTCTTAACACTTTTCCGACCGTTTTGGTCATGGACACCACTTACAAAACCAATACCTACGGAATGCCGCTACGTGAGTTAACTCCCATGGAGTTTGCTGTTTTTTTTTTTTTGCAAAACCAATCAGTCCAAACTCCAAACATCATTTTCTTTCCTTCCACCTCCAAAAACCCAAAAGCGTGAATTTTTGGGTCAAAATCTTCATTCCAAATCATTGCAAATCGTTAGGAAGCAAGTTTCTACGCTCATCAAGTATTAAATATCAGGTAATGTATCATCTAAACTCATTCGATTTTGCTAGTTTTTATGCTTGGTTCGTCAGTTTTGGGAAGAAGGTCGTAGCGTGAGTTAACACACGTAGAGGCTAACGTGAGTTAACGCACGTAGGAGTAATGTTCAGCGTGGCTTAAGTCACGCATGAGTAGAATGATGTGTTTTTAAAATAAAAAATTGCGCCACTTTTCTTTTTTGTTAGCTTGTTGCAAAAGTAATTTATTTTTTTCCTTGTTATTTTATTATTCAATAGACATAGAGTGATATGGTTAAAAATGTGGCGGATGATGGCGTTGAACCGAAACCGGCCAAAATTGAAGCTTCCGACGATGTAAAACCAACCGTAAATGTGAAGTTGAAAGTCAAAATTCCCTTTCAAGCTCGCATTGGTCACAATGAAGAAAAATCTAAACCAGTACCTACTAGTGTTTTCGGTATTGAAGTAGACACCATCTCATTTTTTATAACAAATGAAAGATGGAAAGAGCGAGATGATTTACTTGGTTGGGTTCGTCGACAAGCGGCAAGGGCCAGATTTACTATTTCTATAGATAAATCTAGTTTATAAAGGCCATACTTGACGATGCAATATGAAAGGAGTGATGAATACAAGCCACCTAAGACGAGGAAGAAGAAAATAGAGTGTGACAACCATCAAGCAAGTGTACAATGCGCGAACTAGATGACGCAAGGGGCAAAGAGGTGACAAGACGGAGATGTAATACTTGATTTCAAAGTTGGAAAAGCATAAATATGTATATTTCACAAGAAAAAATAGTGAGGAAACCACTCTTGAAGACAAATTGTTTGCTCATCCGGAGTCAATTAATATGCTTAACACTTTTCTCACCGTTTTGGTCATGGACTCCACTTACAAAACCAATACCTACTGAATGCTATTACTTGAGATTGTTGGTGTCACCTCTACCAAGATAATAACTTTACTTGGGCACTTGAGACGTTGGTTGGTATTTTGATCTCAAAACTCAACATGCCTAAGGTGGTTATCACCGATAGGGACACCGCTTTGATGAATGTCGTTGCCAAAGTTCTCCCTTAAACAAATCGTGTACTTTGTTATTTTCATATTGAGAAGAATGTGAAAACTAAGTGCATCACAAATTGTAGAGTCAAAGTGAAGCTTACAAATGCAAAAGTTGTTGAGAAAGAAGTGAAGGAAGCGAATGATGAGAAGCATTATGATCTTGTTAAGAAAATAGTGAGGGTTTAGAGAGAGGTGGTTGACTTTCCTACGAAGGATTCATATCCAAGTGCATTGTTGAAATTCAAAGAGGTATGCGAACCCTTTCCAAAGTTCGTTGAATATGTTGAAACCACAGTTTCACCAGTTAAGAAGCAATTTGTGAGGGCATGAACAAATAAATTCTTGCATCTAGGGTGTAGAACCACCAACATTGTTGAATCGTCTAATGGACACTTGAAAAGATATTTGAGGAGTAGTGTAGGAGATTTGGCATCATGTTGGGATGAAATTGACAAAATGTTGAAAAACCAATTAGTTGTACAAGGAAGTTTTGGGAGGAGCATAACTGTCATGGAACACAAATACAAAAGACACAAATTATTCTCTGATTCTCAAAATCCTGAAAACAAAAATGACTTCCACGGGTCGAATCCCCTCTAGGTGCGAGACTATTGATTCTCAAACTCCCGATAGTCAACCCTCACAACCCAAGAGTAAGGTTCCAAAGAGTAAAGGTGCACGTCTTGGCACTTACTCCCGCTCACAAGCTTCGACGCCTACTTCAAAACCAAAACCTTATTTGAAAATACCATACATTTCACAAATTCCAATGATCATGAGACCTTTCATTGAAGGCATTGTAAATGTTAAAGAAGATGGTAATTGTGGATTTTGGGTCATAGCTAGGCACATGGGAATGGATAAGGAAAATCATGTATTGGTTTGTCGTGCACTTATTCATGAATTAAAAAATCATAAGGGTGACTATTTGCCGATATTTGGTACCGAGAAGCGTTTTAAACTTATCTTGGATGGTTTACACCCTCCAACAAGTAGAAGCGGGATTGCGCATGAAGATAAGTGGTTGACAACTCTGGATATGGGTCACATTATTGCTACTTGCTACAATAGAGTCGTTGTTCAATTGACTTTGCCCGAAAAAGGTATATTTGAGACATATTTCCCAATCTGAGGTGCTCCACCACTTAACCCATGTAACACCCTAAACTCTAAAAGCAATAAATTACGCTAATGATACGGCATATCAAGAATATAGATGTTACATCTTCAATAAATCACCAAGCATGCATAAATAATAGTTTTCTCAAAACATCGCAGCGGAATAAAACATCATTACATCAACACCTAAACAAAATATCTCAACATTCATCAAATATAAATAAGTCTCCAAGTAGCCATGTTATCATACAACTCATGTCATCATCAATACATAGTTTCAAAAATCTCCAACAGACATAAAAGATAACAACAAAGACCGACCCCTAATCAGAGCCCTAAAGTCTAAGACACCAAAAGAGATAAACGAGGTAGCATCCAATCTATCCTCCAGCAACTCACCAAAGCAACTAGTCTTGCACGTCGTCTACCCAGTCATACAGATAAGGAAGGCGGTCAACCAAAAAACCACTGGGGGTTAGTCCACAATTCATAATCAAACATAAGCATTCAAGGATTTCATGCATAACACATATACATACTCAACATTCCTAGAGTACCACCATCACATATATATCATCCACAATTCAACATCAATCATGTTATCATACTTCTATCATAACACATCAAGCACATTCATACCTTAAATCATCACCAAGATTCATCACTTAACAACATCAATCAATATAAGAATTACTCACCTTATTCTTCATTTAGCATAATTAACTCAACAAATACAATTCATCAATTCAAAAATATAAGCAAGGAAATTATCGTCACCTAAGAGATCACTCAATCACATACATAGAACTCACACTTCATTATTTTCACCAAAATAAACATCATCAATTAAAATCACCAAGTGTACAAGTATTACTAAAAATAACAAACATCACCAAATATGTGTCTTCACACGTTCACCAAGTTTCACCAAATACATCATTCACCAAATTCACCAATACACATAAATGACCAAGGTTCACCAAGCATATAATTAAATATGACACATTTAACAACTTCACCAAATGTATGCAATGCACTTAGACACGACTCTATATGCATGTGGTACCAATCATCTTCAAGGTCATCACCTCAAAATACTATTGTATCATAAACATCGCCTCTGGATACAAATAGTATTATAAACATCGCCTCTTAAATACAAAGTATTATAAACATCGCCTCTGGACACTTATGAATACATGAACATATGACACAGCAATGCATACGTTAATACAACAAATCATCAACATTTTACATACATGCATACATCACCAAGAACATCGCCTTTTTGCATGTAAGAATTCACAACCAAATATAAATCATCAACATAAACACTAACACCTTTCATACATACAAACACCACCAATATGTCATCACCAAATATCATGTAAGAATTTAACATTTCAATACCAATCACTAACACCTAAATCATCATCAACAATATTCACCTTAAGGAAAACACCAAGATTCCACATTTACATTTCACATAACGACGGACATTTAGTCACATCTTGACATCTAACAATTTAAACACCCAATTCTTAACAATTCATTCAAGTTCAATTATACTAACATGAATTCAAAGTCTCCTACGAGTCACCCGACCATAAAGTATAAATTCGACAAAGTTCACATAAGTTCATGAAAACTAGCATTTTCCGACAAATTCTCTAAAATCAAAGTAAACGAATTCAAACGCTTCAACTGAGTATACACACAAAACACATATAAGTGCAGTGGTGTGTACACATACGTTTAATAGGCTAAGATCAACATTTACCCAAAATTCTCTAAGTTCGTATCGTTTCTTTCGTTTCCTAAGTTATTCAACAAACAAGTCACCTATGAGTGCAGTAGTCTATACGTATACGTCTCATAGGCCAATTCACCTCAATCCCAAAGTTTCACAAAGTTCGTATCATTTTGCCGTTTTTCAAAGAATTCAAGTTTTCAAAGCAAAACCAAGGTGAAGTCCATGATTCCCATCCAAAATATTTGTATAAATCATAACAATACTAGACAACCCTAGTCCTACCCTTTTTACTTGAGAAATCGAGTTTTAAGAAATTTCATGTTCTTGAACCATTTTCAAAAAGTTTATGATACGATTCACAAAACCAAGTCCAATCAAATTCATTTGATGTTTCCAATGGTTTAGAAAGTTCAAATATATTTAATTACATCAAAAGAATCAGTTTGGAACCACCCGGATTGACGATGCCCAGAACGCCCAAAACAAGGAATGTTGTCACTGAGCAACTTGATCTAAGTGAGATTTTCACTCTGAGCGAGTTTTCTCCATAACAGTTCCCTTGTTCTGGTTGAACTCTTACGTGTTTACACCATTTTTCACCCAAAACCCCTAATTTTGATCCCTTCAACCCCAAATTTGACCTCAAAGCTTATACACTTGATTACAAACATAAAAAGGCATTCAAAACCACAACAAACATCAGATTATAACACTAATTCATCTCAAATCATCATCTAGTTCATTTTCACCAAAACCACCATTTTTCTCATTTCTCATTCAAACTTCAAAACAACCACACCAATTCAAATTTCATCAACATACAAACATCAACAATCATTAATAAAGTGAATTCAAACATGTTCAACAACAATCATACACCAATTCATGAATTTCACTCAAATAGTCAAAAATCATTAAAACAACTCAACAACAACAACAACAACAACTATGAAGTTTGAGCTATTAACACAACAAATTCATGAAGTTTATCATACCTACGATTTCACATGAAAAAGGAGCACGAATTTTATCATTTAAAATCACAAAAAGTCATAATTATTACAAAAGCACTTAAACCCACAAGTAGAAAAAGTGATTATAGCTTAATTAGTGAAAAAGAGACTATCCCCCTTACCTCAAAGCTTCAACAATCCAATTCCTAGCTTCAATTTAGTTCCTAGCCACCAATCCCAAGCTCTCTCTCTCTAGTTCTTCTTTGCTCTTCAAGATCCTCTTTCTATCTCTTTCTCTATCTCAAAATGTTTTGTAAAAGTGTGTGAAATGAAGGTAATGACCTAATTTCTCATAAGACTGGTGTTTATATAGTCTGTACACAAATGAACTCAATCTCTAATTGTCTTAATGGGCTCAATATTCTTACCATCTAATTCACCCAGTTACTACACACTTAAAACGAATAATTACCGTATCTAATTAATTACCACAACTCACTAGTAATTTAGTAAAAATAATCGTTCCCACTTAAAACATTAAAAATAATTCTCGTAACCAAAAGACTATTTTACCCTTTCTCACCAAATGACCAAAATACCCCTGAGTTCAAAATGACTAAAATACCTTTCATAAGCCAAAATCCACTAATCCCGAACAAACTACACACATAGATAAATAATCACATACAAATACACATGAACACACATAATAAATAATTAAAATAATTCTAGCAAAAATCGGGCTGTTACAACCCACATTCCAACATCAAATGTCTTTGCTTAATTCTCAGCCACTTTTTCATGTTTTGTAGAAAGAAGATTGTCAGTTACCACTGCCTTGTGAAGAGTCGATGAACAACAAGATTGGTGAGACAGATAAATGACATTTTGCTTTTACAGATAGACAAGTCGCCTTCAATGACCTCATGTCTAAGGAGCCGAAGTCGCCAAAGAAACCAACAAATGAGCACAATCCTATTATTTGTGACACTCCGACTCCGGAAAAACCAAAACAAGATTTCGAAGTCATGGATGAAGACGTTGATTATGCCCTATCACTAGTTTAGTTAGATAAGTTATGACACTTTTTGGTCGGTGTTCGTCCTATTTTTTGGTGGTATTACACCGACATATTTTTTGGTGGCCGGTTATGTAATTTGGATATTTGTGGCCGATATGTAGCTAATATTATATATATTATAAATATATGAAGTGAATTTTTTTTTGTGGCCGACTATGTCACACCAATTATTGCTCGTATTTTTTGGTCTCTAATTATTCAACTATTTAGTTTATCTTTTTTCTCTCATATTTGTTTTTCATTATAGTTTGTGAAGTGAAACATGTCTGAAGATGCACAAGATCTAGTTGAAGTTCATGTCCTTTATGAAGCCGTGAAAAAAAGGGTTAAGTTCTTTATAACCCCCACTAACAAGTTGGACTTGTTGAAGGCACAACTTGACGGATACTTTATCCAAATTGGTGCAAATCAAAGAACATCTGATATAGTAGTAAATGTGTCAGGCGTGGATTTGGGGGAGGATAAGGAAGAGGACTTTTGGAAGATCGTGTATTTTCCACAACTTGTCGAAGATGATAGTGACATTGCTTACATGTTTAGCGTGATGGTTGAAAATAACATTTTACAACTGTATATCTGATCCGTTGAAGTGTAATATTTATTAACGTGTGATAGTGTAATGTGTTCGAATTTGTGTCCGTATTGTTGAATTTTAATGTATTTGTGTTATGTGTAATTTAACGATGAATTTGTGTAATTTTGACTGTTTATGTGAGATTATGTGATTTTGGAAATTTAAGAATGAATTGGTGTAATTTGGATCGTTTATGTGTCATTAAGTGTGATTAAGTGATTATGCGTCATTAACGACAGATTTGTGTAATTTGGATTGTTTGGATCGTTTATGCGTTATTATGTGATTGTGTGATAAACGATGAATTTGTGTAATTTGGATCGTTTCCGCGTGATTATGCGATTATGTTGTTAAACTGTTGTAATTCGGTTCAATTATGAGTGTGTCAAGGTTACGAGTCATTAATGACTTGGTTGCATTGCATTAAATGTTGTCTGCTACTATATCAGTAGTTTGCGTGAGTTAACTCACACAAACCTATATCCACCGTGAGTTAACTCACACAGAGATTTACACTAGCGTGGGTTAACTCACGCGGCGTGAGTTAAGTCACGCAGAATTAACACTGGCGTGAGTTAACTCACGTGGGAGCGAGCAATTTATGTTGGGTAAAGAGCAGAATTCATAATTAAGTGGTAGCCTTTGTGAATTAGGTTTAGAAATTCATTTGCAAACTTTTTGAGAAAGAGGCAAGAGAGAAGAAAATGGGATCTATAGAGAAAGAGGAAGAGAGTTATAGAAATCAAGAGGAGGGGATACCCAAGCTAGAGGGATGATAATTTTGAAGAGTTAAGAGGTACGAGGGTAGGTTATTTTCATCACTTGAGATTTATGATCAATTGGGTAGTTATGAGTTGTATGATTTTCCTTTACGTTCATGAATCTTGTGATGAAATAATGTTGAATTTGTGTTCTTATATGCTATTGTGATTATGGGTATGTGATTGTTTGTGAGTTTATGATGTTGTGATGATAATTCCATGATTTGAATATATGGGTATTGTGTTCTTGAGTTCTATGTTGAAAGAGCTATGATAACTGAACACAAAAAATCAAACACAAAACAGACACCGTCCCAAAATATTATACTTTTCCTTTTTTTTCCCCCTCTTTCTCTCCCTCCCTCTACTAAAATACTATACTAAAATACTATGCAACTCTTTCCGGTCATCGGCGATCGCCGTCGTTCCACCGTCATTCTTCTTCTCTGTTTATATCACCACCGCCATCCCTCTACTTCTCCGATCTACTCGAATTTCCCACACAACCACCACCTTAGCTTTCATATCCGACCATAGCACCACCAGATCTCACACACCACCACCGCCATGCCTCTCCTCAAATCTAATTGGATCGGATCTCACACACCACCAGAACGTGAATCGGAGAGGCACAAGTGAGAGACATATAAGCTTCTCCGTCGCACACCACCATCTCTTTCCTTGTTGCCGTTTTGGTTGGATTCTTCATCGTCGAAGATTAGCTATGAGAGAGACATATCAACTTGTGAGAGAGAGAGAACGATGAAAAGAAGAAGGAATATGACATAGTCAATGAAGGTTTGGAGTTAAAAAGACAATTTTGTCCTTAAACTTCAGTTGTAATTACTAAGTTGCCATTGGTGTTGTATTTGTGTCCAAATTTATGTGTTTGTTTATCATTTCTCATGTTGAAATTGATGAATATCATGAAGTTGTTGCTTAATTGATGTTTGATATGTATATTTGAATGAGTGGATATGCATGAATTGAAGATGAGAGTATCTTTTTAGTATTCTTCAATGATACCTTGAAGCATAAGAAATCTCTTGTTGAACTATTAAGAGATGACTAATGGAATGAATTTCAAAGCCACTTGTATTTTTAGAGAAGGAAATTTTTGTATTGATGGAATCGTAAACATTGGATTAACTTTATCTGATTTCATCTGTTTGCATGAAACCATATCCTATTAGAACAAATCTAGTTAGACATATTTTCGATATGCCTAACTTTAAGTTTGTAATCTTTTGAAAAGGTTTGGGGTTTGTCCCATATTATGTTTCCTCTTTTATTTAATGAAATTAGGTTACGCACTTTGCATTACTCTTGTTTAAGAAAAACACTAACAGTTAACTAACGTAAGTCCACATGACAGTGATTGTGGCATTGTGGACTTTTTTTTTTTATTACATGAACAACATATCATCATATTAAAATGTTTTATTTTATTTATATTATAGTTTGAGCTTGACCTTTTGAATAATTTAACTTTTTTTGTTGAGAGGAAATAATTTAACATATTTAAAAACCTATTTTATACTTTATTCGGTCTTTTTTTATAGGAGAGAAATTGGTCAATAAAAGTTGTGAATTTTTTTGAAGGAAGGACCTATACATAGTTTCTCCAATGTTTTTTATTTTTTATTTTTTTATATATTCAGATTCAACTACGGATCATGATATTTTTACTATGTATTAAATCTTCCAATATAGTCCAAAAATATCAATATTGTTGAATTAATATTCGTGCATCAATATTGCAGATCCGAAGATATGTATATTCTAGTCATTTTAATTTTATCATATTATTTGTAGTCATTTTGTTATTGTATGCTATTAACTTGCATGTTGTGAGTTTGTTCGTATTTTCACCCTTTAGGTTTTTTAAGCAATGTTAAATATATCACTGTATTTGATGTACGCTATCAATTTGAATGAATGAATATCATTTTATTTTTGCCATTCCGTAGAGAATGTTAAATTTTATCGATTGGTGTAAAAAGTAAAATAAGTTATAGAAAAGAAATTAGATTACAAGTGTGTTTTTACACAACCCGGCCCATAATTTAGCCCAACTCAAAACCCTAACAAAGAGAACATAAACCAGAAAATTCCACAAAACCAAATCGCCGTGAAAGCATTTCATCATCCCCAAGCAGCAAAGAGAAGAAGAAAATCTCAAAGGTTTTCTCACTTTCTCATCATTCCAGATTCATTGAGATTGTTTCATTGATTCTGATTCAATCAGTGTTGAATTTTCAGGGGAAGAAAAAAATGGCATATGCTGCAATGAAACCTACTAAGCCTGGTTTGGAAGAATCTCAGGAACAGATCCATAAGATTAGGATCACTCTCTCTTCAAAACATGTTCAGAATCTTGAAAAGGGTATATTCATTTTTCAGTTTTTTTTTAAGGTTCTAGCTATTTTTATTTGATGTTTTTGTTTTTTGAGCTAATATTTTTTTGTTTTTTTTTTGTTGTGTTAGTTTGTAGTGACTTGGTTCGTGGTGCTAAGGATAAGCATCTTAGGGTGAAGGGACCAGTGAGGATGCCAACAAAAGTGCTTCACATTACCACTAGGAAAACCCCTTGTGGAGAAGGTAATTTTTATTTGATTTGGTTTTGTATGTGCTTTTTAATTGCTTGGTTTTTTAATTTGATCAGAAATGTTGTTTCATGATTTTAATAATAATATTGAAGTTAGATACTATAAGTATTTTAGATTGCTTGTAGTCGAGATACCCCGATTTCATGCCGTAGAACCGATACTTCTGATTTTATGTGTGTCATGTGCCTGACACAAGAGTCTGAGAAAACACAAACATATGTGATTATAGTGAATTATGTTAGGATCAGAGTGGTCAGCACATCGTTAACTGTTTGGTTAAGATCCGACGGTCTAGATATTAAGTTTGGTATTTTGGATTTTCATCATTTGCATGTTCTGTGAACTGTCCTATCTGAATCCAACAGGTACCAATGCGTTGATTGCGTAAAATACATACATCGATAATTACAAGGATGTAATGATATTTGTACATTGTGTCATTCTTTTATCAAAATTGATGATTAATTGACATGTGTCATTGGTGATTTTTTTTGTTTTGAAAATTATGAGTTTGCTGGTGAGTACAACCAGTGTTTATGTTATAATTCTTGCCTTGCGTCTGCCCATCCTAGATAGTTGCATGTTTCAAATTTCCATGAGCTTTTTGGTGAGTACTTTCAGTATTTTTGTTTATGCTTTCTGGTGGTTCTAGAGATGTGTTAGGGTAGTAAAATTTCCATATGAAGCACAAACAAAAATACTGACACATCGACACTGCTAAATGTGTGAATGACAATTGAATATAATCACCTGTTTTAGTGTCATGTTTGAATTGGACACTGACTTATGTCGTTTCAGACACACCCCTGATTAGAAGTGTCTGTGTTGCATAGTAATTGCGTTGATTGGAAGTGCAATATAATTTGATGTCTAGGATGATTAATGTTCCGTTTGGATTGTCTTATTTCTGAGTTTATGAAAAATAGCTTATGCAAATAAATAATTTTTTATGTTAATTCATAAGTTCTCACTAACAAATATTGTATTTTGATAAGCTGCTTTTCCATAAAGTACCTTGACAAACTTATGAATAATACATTCAAGCTTATTTATTTTTCATAACCTGTTTTGCTCAAGCTCAAAAATAAGCCAATCCAAACAAGCCCCTAGTGTTTATTTGAAAAATAGTAATTATGCCAAATTTTATTTCAAAAGTGCTTAAATTACATAAGCTATTTGTGTTCCTATATCATTTATTTGCACTCTAAAAGTATAATTTGGGAAGAGGATATTGGGTAAGCTCTGCATATACTAATTCAGTACACTATATTTGAGAGTTTCTTTAATGAAGCTAAAAGCATAGAATCTGTCATGTTTTTAAGATCTTTCAAACACTTATACATAAGCTTCCATGACATAAAGATTATTCTAAGTGCAGCACTTAATATTGTTTCATTTTGAACAATAATCTGCTTTTATTTTTTACAATGTAACGATGATCAGCTTCATTAACTAATGCGTGTATTTAATGATATAAAATAAAGACTATGAAATTTCCCGAATGCCCGCTTCTATTTTCATGATTGTTTGACTGAATTTCATTTTGACAATCTGTTTCATGGTTAAGGTACAAACACATGGGACAGATTTGAGCTGCGTGTGCACAAGAGAGTCATTGACCTCTACAGTTCACCCGACGTAGTCAAGCAGATTACCTCAATCACAATTGAACCTGGTGTCGAAGTTGAGGTTACCATTGCAGATGCTTGATTATTGAAAAAAATGTTTTGTTAATGCATTCTTGTTTTATTTGTAATTTAACCTCCTGGCTAGGAATGTGTTGATGTTAAAAATTTTGAAGTCTAATTATGTTAGGGTGGTAGACTCGATTATCTTTTGTTTTATGGTTGCATACCATGAGAAATGTCTTGCTAAAGTTGTTCTAAAATCATTCATATCAAGTATTTTAAGCTTTTGTTGAAAAATTGTACCACAATTTATATTGCTTACAATTCTGATGGCATAATATTCCTTTTCAATTAACGGCATAACACATTATAATGTTGTCGGTAGTTTTAGTATTAAGGTGATTTTCTTAGGTTCTGTGAAGGGTTTTCGTGGGAAGAGTTTATTTCACTTTTTAAATTAAAAAAACTAAAAATATTGAAATTTATATGATTCTTTTACAAAAAATTTCTTCCAGTTTTCCAAATGTAAGCTTTGCCCTCCAAACCACTCCTCAAAATCTAATTTCCATATACTTATTAATAAATATGGTTTCTAGTAGGTGGAAGAAATGTGGTCTATTGTGTTGTGTTTATTGTGAGTTTAATTGCTCATGGTGAGGCTCTTTGAAAGATTGAGATGTTTATATGATTCTTATCTATTTTTTCTTACTAAGTTTTTGATGTTCTACTTCCAATTTCTTTTAAAATCTCATATTCAACATATAAGCTTTGCCTTCAAAAGCATCCCTCAATATCCAATTTCCATACATTTCCTTATTTAGATGGCAGAGATCTGGTCTAGAGGCAATTTTTTTTGTTTGTTTTAGCAATATAGATGTAATAGTTGTTCTTGATGACCATTGTGAATTTCATTACACATGGTGAGATGTAATAGGATCAAAATTTGTTTATTATCCTTTTTTTTTTCTTTCTTTCTTTCAAACAATGGTTTTTTTTAAAATATTTTCTGTTTTTTTTCTCTGTTTTTAAGACAACTTACGTGTATCCTTCATATTTTTGAATTATTTTTTACAAATATGTTTGGAATATTGTAAGAATTGGTCGTAAAAATATTTATTTTCTTTTAACTAAAAATGAAATAGATATGAACTTCAAAGAGTAAAAAACTTTTGCAAGTTAGATATCTATAATGTATTAAACATCACAAACATCTAAATTAAGTTTTAAATATATTTCTTGTCAATTCATTTCTTGTTATTAAGAGTTTAGAATTTTTTTCTTCACCCCTCCCTCCAAAATCCTCTCCTCTTCTCCCCTCCAAATATCCAAACAGAAACTTAAATGGGAAGTTAATGAATGTGATGGTACGATAGGAACTTCATTGCATTGAATTGTTTAGAGAACTCTTTTTCCTACTAGTAAGTACTAACTTGCGATACGAAAGCATACTTTTATTTGTCATTGATCACTTCTCCAGAATGGATATTTGAATGTATACCTAACAAATTTCCTACTAAAAAAATAGCCTAGTTTAGCAACGATAGGTAAATTAAACAAAATAAAAGAAAAACCTTAGATAAACGTAACTCTTATGGACTAAAGGAACGACTTAAAATATCCTATTTCAGAAGAGTTCAGAGATTTATTGAAGAAAGATTAACTACATAAACGTTTGGATCAACCAATAAAATATTAAAGTGTGAGAAATGAGTGTAACGTTACATTGCAATGTGTCTTGTGATCCCTATTTTTGATGATAACGTATCCAATTGAAACTAAAACAGTTCCATTATTGAAACTCCATCATGTGGTCAGTTACTAATGAATTCATTTCATAATTTAGATGTCACATTATGGCCTGTCTTTTTTTTTTAACAAGCTAAAATGATGTATATATTAACAATGGATTACCCCCCATAAGGTGTGTAAAGGATGAAGCAAACAAATGTATTTACAGAGTCACGGTGCCTCAAAAAGAAGTAACACTAACAATACAAACAGACTAATGGACACCCATACATTGTAAAGAGTGTTTTCACCTGTCATTATTAAATTCTTTTTCAAAACTAGACGATTGAATTTCATTTTATGTTAAGTGTAACATTCTTACCAGACTCCAGAAATAGTCATGCAAACTTAATTTGTATGCTTTTCTTAAGGTTTATAGCCCTCACAAAAAAAAATAAATTATGCTTATAGCTAGACTATTGTAGAAAGTTTATAGCTATATTATTATATATTGACGTTTTATAATCAAATAAGGGTGAATACAGATGGTTAGCTTTTAAAATTGTGATTGAATTTGATTTTCAACGATATGTTAAAAAAAGGTTACCTACTCAAAAATCATTCTTAGTAGTAGAATTGAATCATGACATATAACTCAGTTTCAATACTCAAATATTTGCATAATTTGCATGAATTTAAACATTAGATAATATATATAGATAATTAGTTATTATAGTTCTAAATCTTAAGAATAGGGATTCGAAAGTAGGTTTGTGAGGCTTGAAATAATACGACTGAAAAGTGAAAAATGTTTCTTTTTCTATTGGATTAATCTTTAAAATGTAATTTTCTTATTTAAAAACTTCTTTTTATTTTTTTTGTTTTTTATTTTACATAATAAAATTTACATAGACTTTCAACTGTGCTTAGTCGTGTTTCAAAAATTCTTCAAGAGATAAGATTTTACAATGTCGAAACTTGTTTTTCCGTCTCGAATCACTTCTTTTAATTTGTCTCTTTTGAATAGATTTCTAAAGGAGATTAAGGGTGCGTTTGTTTCAGCTTTAGAAAAAATAGATTTTATGTTAAAAGAATTTAGAGATTTTTTTTAGAGATTTAAAAAAAAATCTGAAGTTATTTGTGTTTGCTTACTATCCATAAAAATCTTATTTTTTTTTATAAAAAAAATGAGTTCTAACATACACATTTGTTATCTCCTTGTTGTTGAAAAAAAATAGATTTTGAGAAAAGCCAATCCTAATAGTTTTTCATTTTAGGGTCAAAATAGATATTTTTGATAAAATGAATTTTCTAAAAATCCTAAACAAACACTTAAAATTGAAAAAAGTGATTTTTTTAAGAGAGAAAATAGATTTTTTTGGAAAAAATCTGAAACAAACGGGCCCTTTGTCTATCATTGCATATGTTAAAACAACTAAAAATAATAATAATTTTTTATTGAAAAAAACAATGATTTATTAAAAATTTATATATTTATTATAAAATAGACATGTTTCAATATGAATTTACTAAAGTGAATAGGCTAATTAATCCTTGAATTTGTATGCACAGGTTAATTTCATTTTCGAATTTTTCGAAATAGCTAATAGATTGCTGAATTTTATAAATGTCGAAGTTGAGTCGTTAACAATGATGACATGCGACGTTAACCGTTGACGTAGTTTGCCAAATCAGATACCACATTTACTATTTACTCTTTTAAACTTTTTTTTTCCTTGAAAAGATTATTTTGAACTTATTAATATGCGCAAAGAAAACCTCTTTTAAAAAAAGACAGACTATTAATTCAGTGATATCTATTGAATAATCTCTACCATTATCAACTTTAATTTTCATTTTTTGTCTTGCATTATCTTACTTCTTGAATTTGCTTAATCTTTCAAAATCATCAATTAATACCATTAATTTGTATCCACAAAAGAAACTCATTCCACCGTCAAAACAAAAGAAACCCATCCCATTAATTTTGTAATAAAATTTCTGTCATCTAGTCGTGTGTATATATAATAATCTGCCTCTATGGTACAAAGTCAACTTCACTAGGATAATAAACAATCACATCACACTTAAAGAAAAATTCTTTTTCACGTTCTCCAAAGTTGACATGCAAGTTCTTTTTGTCACATTCTTCATATTATCCTTTGTTTCATGTTGTTCATGTAACATACCATGTCTAGAAACTACTCAAAACACCACCATTTTCAATGTAATGGATTATGGTGCTGTTGGAGATGACATCACAGATGATTCTCAGGTAAATAACATTTAGATGAATATCTCTGATTTTCATTTTTGTTTAGATTTAAGGAATTTATTTTTGGTTGAAAAATGCACATTCATTTTATATTAAGTATATCAAAATTTTCTTCTTGTTATATTTATGTGGTTTTACTAGGAAACGTTAGCATTTTTTTTATTATTGTCGTATTTAATTAAATTTGTGGGGTTTTTATTTTCAATTACAAAGGCTTTTCTAAAAGCTTGGAGTGATATTTGCAATAGAGGCAGTGATACTCCAACACTTTTGGTTCCATTTGGTAAAACTTTTTTGTTGAACCCTCTCAAATTTAGAGGCCCTTGCAGTTTCTCTCCGGTTCATTTTCAGGTAATCTTTATAAAAAAAAAGTTCATTTTCCTATTAAATTATATTCCTTCGAACAATTTTATTTTCTTGTATGCAGGATAAATTATTATCTTTTCAAAAAAAAAACTTTCATTTTGGATTTACACTTTTGTTTGTTTAACATAAGAGTTTAATAAAGATGCACTATAGTTAACTCCCCTGAAAGATGTATCTACATTTCATGTTTAATATACCTCAAATATTATTATTTTTTTGTGGTGGGAACTTAGGAAAAAAACGATGCACTATTGTTTTACACTAACATATGAAAAAACTAAAATTTTTGTTTTTGGAAAGAATATGGAAAAACAAACATATTGGTACATTAACCGACTTTTATAATAGCATTTTAAAAATAAATGTCAAATAATGTAAGTCTGTTTAAAAGTACTTGTTTAAAAAAAAAATCAGTTTAAAAGTAGTTTACACCGAAAGTAATATAATAGGTAAGGTTAGGATCAACCCAACAAATTCATAGGCTTATTGCAAAATTTGAAGTGAGACGTTTTAACAACTAACAACAACAAATTAAAGGGCTTTTAACTCTAACTAGTTTTCACGATATTAAATATATTCACATTGATGATTAAATTTTATACTCAATTTATTTGTAGCAAATTTAGTGTATAAATTTTTATACTATGAGGGAAAAAAATTAGTACTTCTAATTAAATAAATAAAAAAGTTTAGAGGCTTAAAACGGCTGCTATAGTGTAAGCCACCCTAGTGAGGTTCATTGAATTAATGTGTAATAATACAAAACAAGATCAATCTTTTTTGTTCCTTTACCTTTTAATGTTTCTTAAAACTACGTTCACAAAGATCTTTTTTGGTTGAACTCATTAACCATTTAAACTTGATCACTTTGTTGAAATTGGGTTTTATTCTTATACTTATATTTTTGGCTTATTCAATCACCCGGTCCTTTAACTTAATTGATTGTCTCAATTTGGTCTCATAACTGTAATTTGTACCAATTTGGTCCTTTATGTTTTGCTCTGTTACTAGTTTTAGTCCATTATATTAGTTTCTCTAAAAAAAATGTTAACTTATGTACCAATTTGGTCCCCTATGTTTTGCTCCGTTACTAGTTTTAGTCATTTCTGTTAACGTGTTTTTTAGAGAAACTAACAGAAAGGACCAAAACTAGTAACAGAGCAAAACATAGGGGACCAATTTGAGACAAATTATAGTTAGGGGACCAAATTAAGACAATCAATTAAGTTAAGGGACCTGATTGAATAAACCTATATTTTTTTGAAACGACATTCTAATATAAAATCTGTATAACTCATATGATTCGATTAATGAAAGCTCGAAGGAAACATTGTTGCGCCAAGTAGTAGTGAAGCATGGAAGGATGAAGACTATACCAAGTGGATTGGTTTTTATGACATCCATGGCATAATCATCGATGGAGGTGGACAAATCGACGGTCAGGGTTCTGCTTGGTGGAAAACAAATTGTAGTGTATGTTTGATTTTTTTTTTCTCTTCCATTTTATTTATTTAATTAGTTTTAGACCCTTCAAGTATATAGAAAATTATCTTTTTTTTTTTTGAAAATATAGAAAATTGGTTATAATTGTGATTAATTGTAAAATATTTTGCATCTAATACCTTTATTTGCTTGCTTGTTTACTTATTTATTAATTTATTTATTTTCAGGTGACAAACTGTCCACGACCAACTGTAAGATATTTATATCATATATATAAATTTATTTTTGATAAACCATATATATCTTTGTAATATAATGAGAAAAAAATTACTAACTAATAGTTGCAGAAAATATAAGAGAAATATAGATTCTTTATTTATTATTATTGCTAATGGAAAGATAAGTATCTAGTATCATGTTCGTCTGTCCACTTTTTAATCGCATTTAAATATATATCTAGGTTATGACACTTGTTTATAATTTCGTTGGCATATATCACAATCAAATAGTTTTAGCTAATATGATGAAAATAACCTTTTTATAATGTTTTTTTTAATAACCTTTGTATAATGTTAGATGTTGTTCCTATTATAGTGAGATTTTTTCAATTGCAATGAGGTTTAACTGATTTTCTTGATTAAAGATTTAAATACTATTATATAAAGGATAAAATTGTAAATACAATAATTTAAATGAGTGATATAATTGAAAGAAAAGTATTACACCATTCAGAAAATTGGAATAAATAATATCAACAATTACATAGCAATGGACTCAGAAAATTGGAATAAAGAGTGCAAAATCACATTATATAACGTGTATACAAAAATATCTCATTATATTAGTGATAAAACAATAACATCAACTTGTTCAAAAAAAAAAAACAATAACATCAATATTATTAAACAAAAATTAGAGTTAAGATAACAAAAATTACACATTGTAAACCTCAAAAATGAAAAGTACGTACGTTAGTATCTTAGAATTATAATTTGTTCTCTATTTATCTTTGTATTTTAAAAGCTTTGTAGAATATCTTATATTTACAACAATATAAAAAATTTATCCTCTAAAAAATAATATAAAAAAATAAAACTCTAATCTTCATTAATAGGAGACAAAACATCATAGGAGAGAAACTACTTTCATATTTTAGGTGGGCATAAAAAGTAACACATCCAATAAATAACAGAATTAAAATTGTACCAAGAAAATAAATAACAGAATAAAATAAAACAAAGTTGGGACAGGCACTACACATTGATAAAATAATGGTGTTGTCTTTTTCTTTTTTTATGCAATGTACAGGCACTACACATTGATAACTGTAGCAACCTCCAACTAAATGGGACTCACCATCTCAATAGTGCAAGAAATCATATATCTATAGATTATTCGGATCATGTAATCATATTCAAGATCAATATCACTGCACCTCAAGAGAGCCCAAACACAGATGGAATTGATATTGGTCACTCAAGCTACGTTTTAATTCAGGACTCAATTATTGCAACTGGTAAGAGATTTAGATGTAAATAATATTTAGATGGGCTTCACAAGTGAACGGTGAGATTGATTTTTCTATATTAGTCGTTCTTGAATACCGAATTTTTGAAAGCTTTTTGTTAGATACTCAATTTTAGAAATCATTATAAAATTCGTCATTTTTTGGTGGTGTTAACTCTTCGATTTTCAAGGGAATGAAAATAATCCAAAGTTTAATTGAAAGACAGATAAAATCTATGCAAAAATTGTTCTACACAGAAATCAAACTCAAGTTTTCATTTTAAAAGAAAAGAAGCAACAAACGAATACAGTATTGCATAAGTGATTATTTTATTTTAAAAAAGTGATTGTTTTCTCAAAAACTCTGACATATGAGGAAAATAAATTATTTAATCTGCACATTTTTTAAATTTGTCATACAATATATTATTTGAAAGTTTTTTTTTTTTTAATATATAGGAGACGATTGCATAGCAATGAACAATGGTACATCAAATATTAACATTACAGGGGTAACTTGTGGACCAGGTCATGGTATAAGGTAAAAGTAATACTAACACTAAAATTCTACTCCACTGGTTAAATTCTATAATGACTTAAAAATATACCCTCATTTTTCCTTTCTTGTGTTTGTGTTTAGTGTAGGAAGCCTCGGAGAAAATGGAGCTTATGAAATAGTGGAACAAGTATATGTTAAAAATTGCACTTTCATTAGAACAGAAAATGGAATGAGAATAAAGACATGGCGGGTACAAATTTAAACCTACTAAATTTGATGTCCTTCAATATGTTTATAGTCCTACATATAAAAAAAGTGTGATTTTTGAAAGAAAAAATAATTTTAAATTTGTTCATTGTTATTCTTTTTACTACAGTTAGTTCACATTAAAGGGAGCTCTATGGTCCAGTGGTTTTATATTCCTGTTTGGTTCAATTATTTTTAAAACACTTAAACCATTTTTTTTCATTTTATTTTGAAAGAAAGCTAAGAATAAATTAAAATAACACTAACTACTATTTTTTGTGGCTTTTCAATTCATTTTAAATATATATTTTTTTATTTTTATAATATTTTATTTACAAAGAATAACTATTTTTTCTTTTTAAACTTATGTAGAACTAACCAATTGAACATAACATAAAGTTTTTTTTTTTTTTTTTACAA
>Ga0228711_1003771_pt1 | contig 23537 bp, 15 predicted proteins | sample MedpolnodulmetaG_2_FD_177996 | JGI IMG/M metagenome (GOLD analysis project Ga0228711, IMG submission 177996) | Root nodule microbial communities from Medicago polymorpha collected in Santa Monica, California, United States - brown nodules | ecosystem: Host-associated > Plants > Roots > Nodule...
CCAAAAAATATCAAAAACCAAAAAAAAAAAAAAACCAAAGAATATCAAGAAATAAAACTTATTTGTTTTGTAACATTTACCTACTTACAAGATCCAGAGAAAAAAAAGCTCAAATTAAAATTTCCTTGAACATAATTAGTTAATCTCTATTAATGATCGATTTCAAACATATATAATATCACATACTTCAGACAAATTTCATGTGTATTGAGATGACACTTAAAATATGGATGATTGAAATTTTTGACAAACATAGATTTGGTAAAATTGGAAATGGAAAATGTGTGAATGTATACCTGTTCAATGCTGCCATCTTCTATCTCTGTATTGAATGTAAGCAACATGGATTCATGTAGTAGATTTTCTAAATCTTCAATACGAATTGGTGCTGTAATCAATACAAATTTACATATAACAAAGAAAAAACAAATGAGACATAATGGATGATGAATCAATAAATAAAAAATGAAATAGAGAAAATTGATCCACAACACAAATACCATTGGATTTGGAGAGCCAAGAGAATAAATGAGAAGCAAGTTGGTGTGATTTTTGGAGGGAATCACAACCACCCCATTGGTTCTTGATGGCCATTTGAAGGGCATACCAACGTGAGAGAAGCAAAATGATACCCTCTTGCAACCTAATCCTAGAGAGTGTTTCTGTTTCTCGATGGTTGTTCCTATTGATGGTATCCATGACAAGAACCTTTGTCTCTCTATGTCATGTGTGTTATCCAAACATCACACAGAGTGGGAGAGAAATGAGAGGAAGTGTAAATTGTATATATACATAATGTGTGGAGTATATGAGATGTGATGTGCGAAATGTTTGGAATTATGACATCAATGAGTTGGAGAGGGAGAGTTTTTAGGAATGCATTGCTTCTACATTTTATTAACTATATCTATTATTATATATGGACGGATGAATTATACATTTGAAGGTCTAATGGATGGATCCCCGTAACCTTAACTCAGTTGGTAGGGATATTGTATTTCATATGTAGGGGTCGGGGTTCGAACCCCGGACACTCCACTTCTCCACAATTAAATTGTGTGAGCTCTAGCCACTAGGCTACTTGACAAAAAAAAGAAGAGGAAAAACTAGTTTATCTATATTTTGTTAATGGTGTTTGTAGTATCTACTGATTTTGTTTTTAATTAAAAAATATTGATGTACACAAAGTGCATCAATCCTATTATTATGAATTTGTGGGCAAGTCACTAAAAAATATGAAATTAAAAAAAGAAAGATGAAACACCGTTTTTTTTCTTCCTCCTACGTCCGAGTTTGAAATCAGGACTTACAACTTCTTCAACTACCCAATCCAAAAAACTCTCATTGTCACAAATAAACAAATTATCAATTTCTTATGGCTGTAAAAGATTAATGCTTTAACTATGTAATAAAATACCCAAGCCACAATCAATTCAAGGGATAGTATAGATATCAATTTTTTTTTATAGGAAGCTGATATCTATATGTAATATCCAACTAGCTATATCATTAATAATGGAGATAAAAAATTGGTTAATACAAGTTTAAAAATTAATTATATCATACAAGTTTTCAAAACTCTAACTTAAATCATGTGCTAGCTTAATAAAAGCTTAAATCTTGTGCATGGTAGGAAGTCTTATTAGATTACAAAAAGAGATTTTAAATAATTTTCCATATTAATTTGGATTGAAGACATACGACAACATAAATGCACCAATTTGCTACACCAAGTCCATAATGACACATTGAAAGAATTAAAACGGTCTCCGTAAACTTAACTTAGTTGATAAGGACAATGCATAATATATGCAACGTCCGGATTTTGAACCCTAGAAAAAAAAATGAATTAACAACAAAATTAGTAAAGTAGTGTTATGCAATTTTAGTGTTTAAGTCTTCTAATTTATGTTTCCTTTCTAAATTAATTATGTTTAAAGTACTTTGTATTTTTGCGAAGATGCTTTTTTTTTTTGACAAACTTTGTAATGATTATTTAAAGGGAGATTAGTCACTTTAGTCACTGAATAGAAAATGAGTCGTCGCTTTAGTCTCTGAATGCAGATAAATTGCAAAATAGTCTCCGAATGTAGACTTTGTTAGTCAATTTAGTCCCTGAATGCAGACTCTGTTAGTCAATTTAGTCCCTGAATGCAGACTCTGTTAGTCAATTTAGTCCCTGAATGTAGACTTCATTAGTCACTTTAGTCTTTGAAATTAACCAACAGGTTTACATTCAGAGACTGTTTTGCAATTTCTCGACATTCAGGAACTAAAGTGACTACTTTTTTTCCATTCAGGGACTAAAGTGACTAATTCCCCTTATTTAAATCTTTTTTTTAAGGACCCTTATTTAAATATATTGTGTCCACCATAAAAGTATAAACTATTTAAATAAGTGGATTGTAAGTGGAAGACACATATATAGCTATCTTTCATCGTTTCAAATCATCACATGGGTATGGATACTCAACGAAATTAAAGGGTGCTAGATAGTGGTCACCACCATTATTGTTTCCCAATCAATAGAAATCTCCTCTCTAGAAAAGATAGAAGAAATGGCAGCAGCAGAAGGAGTGAGTCTAAACCATATAGCTCAAGGGTCATTCGACACAAAACGCCTCGCCAAATTCTACCAAGAGGTTAGCACTTAGCACTCTCCAACACTAACACTTTTAATGGAAGACATATATGGTGTCTCCGACCCATACAACGCATGTCATCACATTCAATTAATTTATCTTTTCAGATTTTTACTAGCGTCAACATGTTAGTATCACTATCATGTCAATACTTCATAACTTAGTAGTAGTACTCACATACAACATCTTGTTGCTTTTTTTTGGTGCGACCATCTTATAAGTTTGGAGTATGAATAATTCATCAGATGTTTGGGTTTGAGGAAGTAGAGACCCCTGACTTTGGACAATTCAAGATTATATGGATGCGTTTTCCCTCTTCTTCCATCCTTCTCCACCTCATACCTCGCAACAACGAGGATGCTCCATCATCATCCATTCCTGTTAAAGACCCCTCTCATATCCGCTTAGGCCATCATCTCTGCTTCTCCATCTCCAATCTCCATTCCTTTCACAACACTCTCAAGGTACTTCTCTTTTCTTTTCATCCACTGTTGTTAATTAGATTTGTGTTTTGTTAGATATTACTATAATTTCACAGGCCATTTTTTTATACAGGACAAGGGTATTGAGACTTTTGAGACTGATATTGGCAACATCAAACGAGTTTTCTTCTATGATCCTGATGGTAATTAAGACTAATTAGTAATTTTTGTACTATAATTTACTGAAATTTTGTTTGTCTTGTTATATATTAATGCCTTGTTTATTGGCCTTAAGATGAGATGATCCCATAGTATTAATTAATTGTATATGCAGGTAATGGCTTGGAAGTATTTACTAGCATCGAAGACTCCACCTAGCTACTTTGGTGTTCATGTGTACCATAAAACTATAATAATAAATAACCAACCTTATTATCATTTAAGGACACCAAACAAATGTAACAATATATGCATTTGTGACTGATTTGTGTGTGACCAAGACCAACTATCATCAACCTAGTCTTGTTTTCCTTTACCCTCTAATCATTTTGATTAATGATACTGCTTGCTACTACTTGTGATTTCTTGTTTAGAAGGGTCGACTATAGGCCTGTGCAAGCAGACCTACAACAAAAGGTTCCTAATTTTACTATAGTTGTAATGATCTTTGTCATTTGCATTGGTTTCGGTTCTTTTATGGTTTTGTTAGTGTTTTGGCCTCCATTTCTTCAGCTATCCTTTTAATCTAACCTAAGTGCTTGCTTATTTAAGGTGGTATATTGGGTGGCTTTATTTTTTTCAAAGCCCCTTTCATTTTGTGAACTTGTAGCATTGTTTCCATTAGGAGGTTTGTTCACGATTAGATTCAAAAGAGTAAGTTTTTGAAGATTCATGACTGTGATTGTCATATTGAAATTTCACTACCTTACTACCAAAGCTAAATGAAATTTTCATATTTTTAACGTTAATTAGGACACCCGTGGTGGTTAGAAAATGTCTACTAAGGAATATGGATACCTCGTCATCTACTTGATGTCCATAACTATAAAATCGGTTATTATTACCATATCTTTAACTTTGACTAGAACATTTTCTACAATTTCAATTGGAAATTTGTTCGAACGGTTCGCAAATTCTAGAATCATATACTCCTATCCCACTTTTTTTTAATTTGCTAAAGGAAAAAGATTCACACTAGATCCTTTAACTTTGAAAACCATTCAAATTCTACGAAGAAAAACCAACAAAATAAGTTACACAAAGTTGTCGCCGTAGCCCACCATTACGGTGATCGTAACAACCACAATATTATTGCTTTGATCTTTTGAATTTCTTGCTTCTTAGGTGACAGTTTTGGGAGTATTGTTCTAAAGTATTGGTGAGTAATTTTTCATTTCTTAGTCATTGAAAGGGAGGTCTTCATTGCTCCATAACTTAGCTTCGTCAACAAGTCTTCAATCTTTGAAGTGTTTATCACCGTTTTGCATCATATATTTAGTGTCACCTTCTGGTTGATTTAGAAGGGAAGGAACCATACGGTTTTTAGCAAAACATCTTTCTGTCACGTTTCCATTGCTATAGCGTTATCCCTTTGGCAGTTTATTAACACTAATCCTATGAAGCAAATTGGTTGGGGTTTCTTAGTTCAAAATCACATTAGTTTGATAAGTTTTACTACAACACACCTTGAAAAAAAATCTTAATTTGATCATAGCATTTTAGATTTTATTAATATCTCTCTATATGAGAATTAACGTCAATGTTGCTTTTATTAAGAGATGTAAAAACATTTGTAAGCATCTCGGTTCTAAGTCTTGGGTGGGATTTGTCCCCCGGGATATTGTTGCTTCATTTGTAATGATCATTTATATTAGGCTTAATTGCAGTTTTAGTCCCCTAACTTTTTCAAAGTTGCGATTTTGGCCCCCTAAGAAAAAAAACTACAAAACAGTCCCCTAAGTTTTGCACTTGTGGCAGTTTTGGCCCCCAAGGTTGATATTGACTCGGTCTACGCTGACATGGCACCCTAAGTGAGGTGCCACGTGTTATTTTTTTTATTTTTTTTTTGCCTTGGGGTCAAAACTGCTACAATTGCAAAACTTAGGGGGCTGTTTTGTAGTTTTTCTCTTAGGGGGCCAAAATCGCAACTTTGGAAAAGTTAGGGGGTTAAAACTGCAATTAAACTTTTATATTATCGATCTAATGTCATTCTAGTCTTTTTTTTTATTTTGAATGGAAATGTCATTCCAATTTTAGTCTTTACACATACTAAAAGAGGAAGAAATTTGAATAAAATTTCAAATTTTAAGAATGATTTTAGAATATCAGTAATGTGAGGGACTATATTATAATTAAAAAAAATCTAGATACTTACTCTTAAAATAATATATTTTCAATGCAAAAACTAGTACCGGGCGGCACATATTAACATTTCATTTCTTTAAAATATTTGTTCAAAGAGGAGAAAGGTGAAATAGAAATATGTAGAAAGAGAAGAGTGAAGGTGAAATGGCAGCAGTGAGTCTGAACCATATATCAAGAGGTAACCACTCATCACATAACATAACAACTTGTTTTCAGATATTTGGATTTGAGGAAGTAGAAGAAAGTCCTAAGTTCCATCTTCTTCCTTATATCTTCACCTTCACCTCATCGAGCGCAACCCATCCAACAATCTCCCTGAAGGTCCATGGAGTGCCACTACTCCTAGAGGCCATCATCTCTGCTTCTCTGTACCCAATTTCCATTCCTTTCTACACTCTCTCAAGGTATTGATAAGATATTGCTACTTGTGATTTACTGTCGTGTGTTGAGCTATGTTTAATCCATTGTACTCATCTGTTATTTGCTTTTCATTTTCCCTTTTTACCTCATTTGAAAGCATTTGTCTATTTTTGTGAGCCTTCATGACAAATATATTTGCAGATAATCATTGCTAACCCAATTCAAAGAGGTTCTGTGCTTCTTGAAAGGAATGAACAGACCATGAATGCTGCTGATGCATGTCAGCAGAATGCTGCATCTTGTAAACTTAGGTACTCGTCTTATATATGCATGAGAAATGGATAAATTAAAATAAATTGAAAAATCTTCATCAAGAAATTTTATGCCCGGTTGAGTTGAATGAATAATGTTGTACATCGACTAGTTCAGAGGTTAGACTGAGAGTACTAATACGTTAGATAGTTAAGATTTTGTCTTAACTACCTAATAGTTAGTATTTAGTCCTAACTACCCAGCATTTCAGCAAGAGACTAGGCAAAATCCATTTATTGCATCTCACAAGTACTTGCTCATATACTTCAAGAAATTGCATAACAATATAAGCATTGCATATTAAAAGATATTGACTTATTTAATAAAAAAGGGCAAACCACCATTTTGGTCATTAAAGGTGTAAGATGTTGCCACACCGGTCCCCGACTCAAACGAAAACACGGTTTAATCATTCTTTCAACCATATGTTAGTCATTTTAGTCTCTATCATTAAACAACTATTCTTAAACAAAGACGTTAACTCATTGAAAAAAGCGAACGTGGCTAGTTTGAAGAACAAATGAAATGCTAATGTGTCTTCTAGGACTAAAACTAAAGGAAAAACATAAATTGGTTCCTTTAGAATCCCCAATATGAAAAATATAAAACACTAACTTCTTGTTTCTTAGTAGATAAATCTGATTATGTTAATTTGGATTTGTAACACGCTTAGGTGTTGATTTTATGTGTATAAGCTACAACCGATGTAATACGGTCCCCATTTCATGTATGTGATTGTGGTGCCAATATTTCTGGTTAAGTTTTATGATTTATTGTGATCATGTGTATCAAAACTGCAAAGACATCCACAAGTATATTTTTTATTAGTCATTTTAGTTTATGAAATTGTTTTTTAGTCAATTTAGTTCTCGAATGCATATTTTGTTGATCAATTTAGCCTATGAAATTACTAACAAAAGAGATACTAGTGATGCAATTGCAGTTTTATTACATACAAAGACTAATGTGACACCAAATTTTACATGTTTAGAGACCAAAATGATTGTTTGCCATTTTCCCTCTTCTTTTAACTGCTATATGTTATGTTCAGGTAGAGCTGGTGGAGAACATTGACCACATGTTAGCAATTAGTATACACACAGATTTGATGCACTTCATTAGTTCTTTCTCCCCAACTTCGGCCATCTCTTATTCCAATAATACAAAACGGAATGAATCATTATTGAAAGAAAAAAATAAACCATGGAAATATTATAAATGGAAGTTACCCTCATAATTGTACCCCAAGAGAACAATGTAACTCATACCCAAAACGTATAAAGTAAAGAAGACAACAATTACAGGGCATGTAATTTATTCGTATTTACAATTTATAACATCCAAAATTTGGGGACCAAGTTTGGCTTGACTGGAGAAGAATAATTGAGGACCAAATTTCTGATTTTATGATCAAGCTCCCAAAGACAGACCAGCTTGCAATATATGATTAAGAGTACTTGTAGGAGTCCTTATTATTTGGCTTGATGATTCTTCTGAATATGAAAATCCGTATGGCAAATGTACCCCATTTCTTCAGCAGAATCAACTTCCTATTTATATATTGGGATCTCGTGTCCCGCTTGTAGCACCTGAAAAGTAAGAGATAAGATGAAAACATATGTAGCAGTGTTAGTGTTAGAGGTGGGTGATTAAGAGATGGTTCAGATGGAAACCAGACAGACCCTCACCATAATCTATCTCAGCCTCACACTCGACCTCACAAACAAAATAGGAATAATATTACCAAATAATGGCACACAAATATTGTAGAATTATTAAAAAAAATATCTAAGGAAAACATAAATCGAAGTGCCAAATGGAGAATATGTGGGGGAAATAATGCTGGATACTCAAAAAAAGGGGGGGAAAGTGCCAGTAAAGAAAGAAAATATGGGGGGGATGAATGAAACTGTGTAGTCAATCACTCATTGTGGAAAATATCTTTTTACTCATATTCTTTTGACAACATTGGTGGACATTGCAGTTTGCAAACAATAGTAGTTTGCTCAAATTCCGCTATGCTGTAGTGCTATAGCACCACTATAGCCGGCGCCGCTATTTGACAACACTGGATTGAAAATGTTGAAAACAGGTAATCTTTACTGCTTTTCTAGATAGGAAAATTAAGCTAGAACAGGGGAAAAAGATGAAGAGTAGGGGTGTTGAAGAATACAAGGCTCAGATTAGATGTTTTATCAGAAAAGAGAGCAAAGAGGAGGAGCAAAGTGCATGGCTGTGATTACATACGTCTGTGAAAGGACCCACTGACACAGTCGCCTCACCAGTACATAGGCTCTTTTCTTCACTCACAATATCTGAATCAGTTGTACAAAATATCATCACTGCCTCGTTATATCCCGAAGAAGAAGAAAGAATGAAGATCATGAAGGGTTTGTGTTTGGTTATGGTGAAGAGAGAAAGAGAGAGAGAACAAGGACGTGGATGTTGTTGCTGTTGCTGTGGGTAGAGAAAGCAGAACTAGAAATGATCATTGGCAATGAGAGCAACTCAGAGACAGAAATAGTCAGCTCTGAGAGCGGCAAAGCCTCACAATAAGTAGTTGTAAATGACTCAGAAAGAGAGAGATCACTGGCTGCGTCAACAAGATAGAAGCACCTCACCAGAACCATCCATCCATCATCACTGTCTCATTCAATTCAATACCCGGCACACCAGACGAAACAGTTCAACAAACCAAACCATTTCCCAATCCGAGTCAGTTCTCAACCATTAAAACTTGCAACGCCTTGTATTAAAGATTGACCATGTTTTCAGTTGATGTGAATCTATCTCTTTTCCATGGGTATGAAGATGTTAATCAATTTGCTGTACCTTCAGGCTCTTCCATTTTGATGATTGAAAAAGACCTAAATAGGTTTACAAGCAGCTCCAAAGTTCACTCTGAAGTGGATCTTTTGAAAGACTCCAATCAAAAGCACTGGAAAAGAAAACAGGTATAGCCAAAAGTTAGGTCAATAAGGAACAACATATTTATCCATGATGATATGCGGCAGTATTCTGAATAGTATACCTTTTTGCAGAATACACACATAAAAGCAATAAAAGATAAACTATGGACAACTTGTAGATTCTTTCTATTCGGAACCATGTTTACTACAAATCTGCTGGAAATTCAAAAACAATAAACGATTCTTTTTAAAAAAAGAAAACAAAGGAAAGAGTAACAGGTGTAGAAATCATACACAACGTATAGGCGAGTAAGTGTGGGGGTGTTGAATAAAAATAGGATGCTCAAAAGGGGGAATGGCGCCGTTAATGGGGAAAAAAGCAAAGGAAATAATAACAGGTGTAGAAAACATGCGTAGGGTCAAGATGACTGAAACCATGATGGATCATGGAAAATTGTGATTTGCTCAAGTTCTGCTATGATACAGTGGCGCTATTTGAAAACAATTATAGGCATATCACAGACATAGAGGTTTGTTCAACTTACATTATGTTGCGCTACAAGTTATAACTGCTATTAGATGACACTTGACAGAAAACGTTGAAATGCAGTGCTTTTTATTACTGCTTTGCAAGAAAGGAAAATAAAGCTAGGAAGAGAGGGTGAGAGATGAAGAGTGAGGGTGTTGAAGAAGAATACAAGGCTCAGATTGAGGTTATTTTGTCAGAGAAGAGAATGAAGAGGAGGAGCATGAGCATGGCTGCGAATACATGCGTCTATGGAAGGACCAATAGACAGAGTCACCCCGCCAGTACATGGCTGTTTTCTTCACCCACAATGTCTGAATCAGTTGCATGAAGTATCATCACTGCCTTGTTATATTCAAAAGAAGAAGAAAGATTGAAGATCATGAAGGGTTAGGGTTTGAGTTTGATGAGGATGAAGAGAGAGAGAGAGAGAGAGAGAGAGAGAGAGAGAGAGGAGAAGCAGTGTTGTCAATTGTGGATTGTGGCAAATAGCGGATTGTTCAAATTCTGCTACGTAACAGTGCTTGAGTGCTATAACACCACTATAGCCGCTATTTGACAACATTTTGACTAAATAGCGTATCACGGAACAATAGTGGTTTGTACAAACTCAGACAGCAGGAATGATCATTGGCAATGAAAGCAACTCAGAGACAGACAGAATCATCTCTGAGAGCAGCAAAGCCTCAAAAACTAACGCGTAGTTGCAAAGGAAGAGACTCAGAATCAGAAAGAGAAAGATGGCTGGCTGCGTCAACATGATAGAAACGCCTTGCCAGAACCATCCATACATCATCACTGCCTCATTCAATTCAATACCCAACAAACCAAACCATTCCCAATCCATGTCAGTTCTCAACCATTAAAACTAAAACTAAACAAGGCTGCAACACTTTGTATTAAAGAATGACAAAATTTTCAGTTTGTTGAATCTATCTTTTATCCATGGGTATGAAGATGTTAATCAATTTGTCATTTTGTTGTACCTTTAGGCTCTTCCCATTTTGAAGATTGAAACAGACCTAAATAGGTGCTCAGCTCCAACGTTCACTCTGAAGTGGATCTTTTGAAACCTAAAATCAAAAGCACTGAAAAACAAAACATATACACCCAAAAGTTAGGTAAAGAACAACATATTTATCCATGATGGTATGCATTAATATTCTGAATCAAACACCTTTTGAAGAATACACAAATAAAAGCAATCAAAAATGAACTAAGGACAATTAGCAGATTCTTTGTTGCCGGAAACTACTAATAAGCAGCAATGACAGACCAACTATCATGTACAAAGTAAATCTAACAGAGTTAATTGGCTTCACGGTAATGAGCTGTAAAACCAGACCGAATCCAAGTTGTGATACTTGCATCTCCACTAACTTGGTTGGCAATATTGCTCACAATTTACAAGTGTCAACATATTTGACCGGATACTAATTTTCCATAAAACAAAAGTAATAAGTAATTACTTTTACCCACTTCAAACTGTTTGATATTTTCTAAATGTGGTAGTTTAATGAATGGTATTTCTAGTAGGAAGAGTAAAGTACTATAGCTAAAAGAGCAAAAATGTGACCACATTATGAATTTCAGACTAATGTGTAATGCAAGACTCTACAGCACATGAAATTGAATATGAATATCCACACGACAATGAACTTGGTGTTGTCAATGAGATAAATGAAAAAGAAATGTACCTCATATCTTCAACAAAATCAATATCAAATTTCTTATGTCTCTACAGATATTGATATCTTGAGTTTTGTTTGTACCATCACCGGAAAAGAAAGTAATGAGGTGAAAAACAAGAGAGAGAGAGAGAGTAGGGGGCATTGAAGAAGAATAAGAGGCTCAGATAGAGGTGTACTGTCAGAGAAGAGTGTGAAGAGGAGGAGCACGAGCATGGCTGCAACTGCAAGTTGGAGTCACCTCGCCATGACACGGCTGTTTTCTTCTTCACTCACAATGTCTGATCTGATGCAGTTGCATGAAACATCATCACTGCCTCGTTACATCCAAAAGAAGAAGAGAGAAAAAAAAGAAGGTCGAATCGAGTTCAACGACGGCGATGACGATGACGATGACGACAAGGATGATGATGATGATGGTGATGATGCAGAGAGAGAGAGAGAGAGAGAGAGAGAGAGAGAGAGAGAGAGAGAGCTTTTGTTGTTGTTATTGTTGGTGGTGGTAGAGTGGAGTTTAGTAGGAATGATCATCGGCAATGAGAGTGAGAAACTCATGAAAGCCTCACCCAAAAACTTGCAATGGCAACAAAAAATGAGGCTCAGAAAGAGAGTGGTGGCTGCGTCAGAAACGCCTTGTCACGACCATTCATCCATCCATCATCACAGCCTCATTCGTTTTAATTCAATTTAATAATACCCAACAAAATTAGAATAAGAAGCAAGTATTCAGCTACATGCATTGCAAATCTTCAATACATACTGTTGGAAATTCCGCCTTTATTGCCGTCCACCCCTGTGGCCTAAATTGCGGCCTTTGGTTTGCCTTCATTGCAGCTTCCAACACCTTCATTGTGTTGGCTTTGAGGGGGTGGATTTAGTCCCACATCGGATAGATAGGACTCTTGAGAAGAGATTATAAAGAGGAGGCACTCCTCACCTTACAAGCAGGTTTTGTAAGGATGAGTTAGGCCCCAAATTTCAACACTTACCATCAGGATATACATAATAAGTAATAGGAAAAATAGAAAAGAGTTGAATGACTCAACCTTTAACTTCAACACTTACCATCAGGATATACATAATAAGTAATAGGAAAAGTAGAAAAGAGTTGAATGACTCGACTTTTAACACTCCCATTTAATGAAAAGTCAGTTAAATATAACAGATGTTACTTGGCCTCATGAGCTAAAGCCTTGGGAAGCATCTGTTGTTATTAGAAGTAAAACCAGATTTAATCCAAGCTGTCACACTTGAATCTCCACTAACTTGGTTGGCTAAATTGCTCACAATATACAAGTGTCAACATATTTGACCGGAAACTACTGGCTGCATTGCTAACTTGGTTGACACTTTCTCACAATTTATTGAAGGACACTTTCTGTTTAAGGACAAGCTTGTCTTTCTTTAATTATTGTCCGAATTTTAAAATCCGAACGCGTTTTATCCAAAATTTAGAATCCGGACGGCAAAAAAATGATCCCTTAGGAAAATATGTATTTTGCGCAACCGGATTTTAGATTAACTGACAACATAAAAAATTTAACAAAATACCCTTTAATATATATAATACATATTTAGGCTCATGATAGAAACGCCTTAGCAGAACCATCCATCCAACATCACTGCCTCATTCAAATACATACCCAACACACGAGAAGAAACAGTTCAACATACCGAACCATTTCTCAATCTGTGTCAGTTTGTAACCATGAAAATTATAGCAAAACAAGGTTGCAACATCTTATATTAAAGATTGACAACGTTCAGTTGATTATGAATCTATTTCTTTGCCATGGGTATGAAGATGTTAATAAAATTATTGTACCTTTAGGCTCTTGCTATTTTGAAGACGACAATCAAAAGCACCGGAAAAGGAAACATATATAGCCACAAGTTAGGTCAAGAAGGAGCAACATATTTATCCATGATGGTATGGTAATAGAACATTTTTGCAGAAGAAACACATAAAAAAAGATGAACTAAGGACAACTTGTAGATTCTTGATTGCCGGAACCATATTTATTCTTAGTAAGAAGCAATGACAGAGAAATTGTCATATACAAAGTAAATCTAACAGAAGTTCATTGGCTGCACAGTAATGAGCAAAAGACTTGGGAGGAATATGTTGTAATTAGCAGTAAAACCAGATTAAATCCAAGCTGTGACCAAGGCGATCCAGGAGTAATTTTTTGGTGTGGCTAAAACAACAATGCCAAAAAAAATTGCACAATGAAATTAAAGACTATACTATTTCATTCAAATAACAGTTTTGGTAGTTTTATTTGGGCAAGTTTTATTAGCCCATATCTATTTATAACCCCAACAATTGCTAATTGGGACAAAATAAGCGGTCAACTTCCTCTAACATTTCATTTTTATAGGCATTCTCCGTATATCAAAAAAAAAAAATTGGAAATTTGGTGTGGCTATAGCCACACCTAGCCATATACTGCCTCCGCCCATGGCTGTGACACTTGCATCTCCAATGACTAAATTGCTCACAACTTACAAGTGCCAACATATTTGACCAGATACTAGTTTTTCCCTAGAAGTCATAAGTAATTATTTTTACCCATTTCAAATTGTTGGCAAAAATCTGATCACACTTTGAATTTAAGACTAATGTGTAATGCATGACTACTTTGGCACGAAAGTTAGACGGTCCACAACACAACATAAGAAATTGAATATGAAAATCACCATAGTAATGAACTTGGCTTTGTCAATGTGATGAGTGAAAATGAATATACCTCATTTCTTCAACAGAAAGAATATCAAATTTGTTAAGCTTGTATAGATATTGACATCTTGTTATTTGATTGTACCACTACCTGAAAAGTAAGAGATAGGTAAAACACAAGAGATAGAGTTATACATATTTCACTTCATAATTGAAGAGCGTTTTGTGTCTCTGCATTTACCATTGATTCACAGAGAAACCAGAGAGGCTGAAACCGTAATCTATCTCATCACTCTCAAGTCAGAAACAACATTATTAGGAAATGACACAATTATTATCGAATGAGAGGCTCAGATAGAGAGATGTATTGTTTGTCAGAGAAGAGGAAGATCAGGAGCATGGCTGCGACTGCAAGATGGAGTCGCCGCGCCATGACGCGGCTGTTTTCTTCTTCACTCACAATGTCTGATCTGAAACATCGATCATCACTGCCTTATTATATACCAAAAGAAGAAGAAGAGAGAGAAAAGGAAGGTCCTGATTGAGTTTGAAGACAAGGTTGTTGATGTTGCTGTAAAAGAAAGAGAGGAAGTGTGCGTGCTTTTGTTGTTGTTGGTGGGGGTGGAGAGAGAGAGAGAGAGAGAGAGAGAGAGAGAGAGAGAGAGAAGTGGTAGGAATGATCGATCATTGGCTATGAGAGAGAAACCAATTCATTCATCAATCAAAGCCTCACTCACTCATCAACTTGAAACAAAAAAGGAGGCTCAGAAAGAATGAGACAAGTGGTGGCTGCGTCAGAAGAAATGCCTCGCCACAAAACCATTCGTTCATCCATCATCACTGCCTCATTCAAATTAGTAAAAGAATAAGAAGCAGTGTTCACTTCTTCGATACTAACTGTCAGTCAGCTCAAACAAATGATCCTTAGTAAGAATATGTATTTTGCACATCCAGATTTTAGAATAACAGAAACGTTGACAAAATATCCTTTTATATATAAAACATATTTAGGCTCATGATAGAAACACCTTGGCAGAACCATCCATCCAACATCCTCATTCAAATACATACCACAAGAAACAGTTCAACAAGCCGAACCATTCCCAATCTGTGTCGGTTTGCAACCATGGAAATTATAGCAAAACAAGGTTGCAACATCTTATATTAGAGATTGACAGTTGGTTATGAATCTACCTTTTTGCCATCGGTATGAAGATTTTAATCAATTTATATCTTTAGCCTCTTCCCATTTTGAAAATTTAAAAAGACCTAAATAGGTCATCTAGCAGCTCCAAAGTTAACGGATCTTCTGAAACACTACAAACGAAAGCACTGGAGAAGAAAACATATATAGCCAAAAGTTAGGTCAAGACAGAGCACATATTTATCCATGATGGTAGTATTAATATTCTGAATAGAACACTTTTTGCAGAATACACACATAAAAGCAATAAAAGTAGAACTAAGGACAATATGTAGATTCTTTGTTGCCGAAACCACATTTCCGCTTTGCAGAACCATATTCATTGCAGAATACACACATAGAAAATTGGATCACATTTTGAACTTAAGACTAATGTCTAATGCAAGGCTACCGTGGCAAAAGATTAGAGGGTCTGCGTCACATGAAATTGAGAGCATGTTTGTTACAGCTTTTTTCATAAAAAAAATCACAGTTTTAAACAAAATAATACTTTTAGCAGTTTTTCTCCGTCTGACAAAAAACTAAAACCTGCTTCAAATGAGAAGCTGCTTTTAGTAATTTTTCAGAAAATCATTTTGTGATAACTAATTTTTTTTTTTTTTAAAAAAAAGTGATTTTTCATTCTAGTATACAAACAGAAAACAACTTCTGCTTTTTTAAAATATCTCTAAATAACTAATTTTTAGTAGTTTCTCAGAAAATCATTTTCTGATAAATAACTTTAGCAAAAAAAACTGCTTTCTCATTCTAGAAGACAAATACAAACACAAAACAACTTCTGCATTTTTTTAAAAATCTCTAAAAATTAGTCTCTAAATTATTTAGCATCAAAACACTTTTCTGTTATAATCCGTAACAAACGGGCTCTAAATATGAAAATTGGCATGGCAATGAAGTTGGTGTTGTGAATGAGATGAAAGTAAAAGAAATGTACCTCATTTCTTCAACAAAATCAATATCGAATTTGTTAAGCATGTATAGATATTGACATCTTGTGTTTTGTTTGTACCACCACCTGAAAAGTAGGAGATGAGGTGAAAAAGACAGACTGAAACCCTAATCTATCTCAGCCTCTCACTCCAGAGAGACTAAGAGTGTGGGGGTGTAAAAGAAGAATAGGAGGCTCAGATAGAAGTGTATTGTTTGTCAGAGAAGAGAGTGAAGAGGCAGAGCAGGAGCATGGCTGCGACTGCAACAGACAGAGTCGCCTCGCCATAACACAGCTGTGTTGTTCTTCACACTCAGAATGCCTGATCTGAAACATGGATCATCACAGCCTCGTAATATCGAAAAGAAGAAGAGAGAAAAAAAGGTCGCGTTGAGTTCGAACAACGACGAGGATGTTGAAGAAGAAGAAGTAGAAAGAGAGAGCGAGCGCGTTTATGCTGTTGTTGTTGTTGGTGGTGGTGGTGTGTGTGTGTGTATGTAGAGAGAGAGAAATAGAAACGATGGATCATTGGCAATGAGAGTGAGAAACTAACTCATTCATCAAAGCCTCACTCACTCACAATCACAAACTTACAATGCAATGGCAACAAAAAAGGAGGCTCAGAAAGAAAGAGAGAGAAGAATAGTGGTGGCTGCGTCAAATACACCTTGCCACACAACCATCCTTCCATCAATCATCACTGCCTCATTCAAATTAGAAAGAAAAAATAAAAGAAGAAAAGAAGAAGCAGTGTTGAATCAGCTACATGCAATGCAATGCAAATCTTCTTCAATACTTACCTTATCGTCATTCAGTTCAAACATTATTCACAATTAAATCTTAGTTAATGGATACAGATAAGGTAATGGTATTCGTAGTAATGGATATCCATATCCATTAGTAAATTAATAAAATTATCATTATTAGGAGTGAAACCAGATTGAATCCAAGTTGTGAAACTTGCATATCCACTAACTTGATTGTCTAATTTGTTCACAGTTTACAAGTGTCAACATATTTGACCAGATACTAGTTTTCCATAGAAGTGAGTAATCAATTTTACCCATATCAAACTGTTCGATATTTCTTAAATGCAGTAGGTTAATGAGTGGCATTTCTAATAGGAAGAGTAAAGTATTAAGAGCAAAAACATGATCACACTTTGAATTTAAAACTAATGTGTAATGCACTATGAAGCACGGATACAGACACGGACACCGGACACAACACGGACACTGACACAGCTAATAATTTGAAAAAAAATACATAATTCAGTGTAATTACAAGTGTCGGTGTCGTGTCGGACACGACGCCTAATCCGAGGTGTGTCCGTGCTTCATAGGTAATGCAAGACTACTTTGGCAAGAGATTAGAGTAGGGTACCAACTTAGTTGGGCGCTATTCTTTTTGGATGTCATTTTGCTTTTGATTTATCAAAAAAAAAAAAAAAAGACTACGACAAAAGTTAGAAGGTCTACAGCACATGAAACTGAATATTAATATCCGCATGGCAATGAACTTGGGGTTGTCAATGAGATGAATGAAAAAGAAATGTACCTCATTTATTCATCAAAATAAATATCAAATCTGTTAAGTTTCTACAGATATTGAGACCTTGTGTTTTGTTTGTACCACAACCTGAAAAGAAGGAGGTAAAAAACGAGAGAGAGAGAGAGAGAGAGAGAGAGAGATGGATAGATAGAGAGAGAGAGAGAGAATTGTACATAACTCATTTCACCCTTGAAGAGCCTTTTGTCTCTAGATTTAACATTGATTCATACTGAAACCAGACAGACGGAAACCCTAATCTATATCAGCCTCTCATTCCTGACTCAGAAACAAAACAAGAAAAAAAGTTAATGCTGTAAAAAAGTTAATGGAAGATGGACAATTGTGGAAATAGTTAATGCTAGAAACTAAAAATAAATAAATAAAAGAAATTAAAAAAAAAGTAAGGAAAGGAATTATTATGAGCTGTAAAAAAGAGGCATAGCATATGGGCGAGTAAGAGTGTAGGGGGTCTTGAAGAAGAATCAGAGGCTCAGATAGAGGTGTACTGTCAGAAGAGAGCGAAAAGGAGGAGAACGAGCATGGCTGCCACTGCAAGTTGGAGTCATCTCGCCATGACACGGCTGTTTTCTTCTTCACTCACAATGTCTGATCTGATGCAGTTGCATGAAACATCATCACTGCCTCATTATATCCAAAAGAAGAAGAGAGAAAAAAAGAAGGTCGAATAGAGTTCGACAATAGATGATATGATTTTGGTGACTGAAAGAGAGAGCAAGAGAGCTTTTGTTGTTTTAGTTGATGGTGGTGGAGGTGGTAGTGGTAGGCAGGAGTGAAGTAGGAACGATCATTGGCGATGAGAGTAAGAAACTCATCAAAGCCTCACTCAAAAACTTGCAATGGCGACAAAAAAGAAGGCTCAGAGAGTTGTGGCTGCGTCAGAAACACCTCGCCACAAATATTCATCCATCCATCCATCATCATTGCCTCATTCAATTCAATTAAGTAATACCCACCAAATAAAATAAGACGCAAGTATTCAACTACATGCAATGCAAATCTTCAATACTTACTGTCAGGATATACATAATAAGTAATAGGTGAAAGTAGAAAATAGTTGAATGACTCAAATTTCAACACTCCCATTCAATGAAAATTTAGTTAAATCTAACAGATGTTACTTGGCCTCATAGTAATGGGGTAAATCCTTGGGAAGCATCTATTGTTTTTAGAAGTAAAACCAGATAGAATCCAAGTTGTGACAGTTCCATCTCCGCTAACTTGGTTGGCTAAATTGCTCACAATATGCAAGTGTCAACATATTTGACCAAATACTAGTTTTCCGTAGAAAAAAAAAGTAATTATTTTTTACCCAGTTCAATCTGTTTAATACTTACTAAATGCAGTAGTTTAATGAATGGTATTTTTAGTAGTAAGAGTAAGGTGTCACGAGCAAAAAACTGATCACACTTTGAATTTAAAACTAATGTGCTAGTGTCAACATATTTGACAGGATACTAGTTTTCCAGTGAAATCGTGAGTAATTTTTTTTCCCATTTCAAACAGTTTGATATTTCTCAAATGGAGTAGTTCAATGAGTGGTATTTGTAGTTGGAAGAGTAGTGTACTATAGCTGAAGAGCAAAAATCTGAACACATTTTTAATTTTAGACTAATGCGCAATGCAATATTACTTTGGCAAAAATATTGAGGGTTTACAAAAGAGAAATGATATTATCTAAACATCTTCTCAATTTTGGGTCAATAAATGGATTTTAGTTAGTTAATGGATACAGTTGAGGTAATTTGTATTCATATTAACAGATATCCATACCAATTGCTAAATTAATACAATTATGAAAACATCATATTAGGAGTGAAACCACATTGAATCCAAGTTGTTAAACTTGCATATCCACTAACTTGGTTGGCTAATTTGTTCACAATTTACAAGTGTCAAGATATTTGACCATATACTAGTTTTCCATAGGAGTAATTATTTTTACCCATATAAAACTGTTTGAAACTTCCTAAATGCAGTAGTTTAATGAGTGGCATTTCTAGTAAGAAGGGTAAAGTATTAAGAGCAAAAATATGATCACACTTCGAATTTAAAACTAATGTGCAATGCAAGACTACTTTGACAAAAGTTAGAAGGTCTACAGCACATGAAACTGAAAATTATTAATATCCCCACGGCAATGAACTTGGAGTTGTCAATGAGATGAATGAAAAAGAAATGTACCTCATTTCTTCGTCAAAATAAAGATCAAATATCTTGAGTTTCTACAGATATTGACATCTTCTGTTTTGTTTGTACCACAACCTGAAAAGAAAGAAGCGGTAAAAAACGAGAGAGAGAGAGAGAGAGAGAGAGAGAGAGAGAGAGAGAGAGATATACATAACTCATTTCATCCTTAAAGAGTCTTTTGTCTCTGGATTTAACATTGATTCATACTGAAACCAGACAGACATAAAACCTAATCTATATCAGCCTCTCATTCCTGACTCAGAAACAAAACAGAAAAAAGAATAACATCAATAAATAACATAAAATTAAATTGATTAAAAAGCGCAAAGAGAAATGGCAGATGGAGAGTTGGGGAAATAGTTAATGCTAGAGATTCAAAAAACAAATAAAAGAAATTAAAAAAAAATCCAAGTAAGGAAAGGAAATAGCAAGAGGTGTAGAAAAGAGGAATAGCATAGGAGCGAGTAAGAGTGTGGGGAGTTTCGAATAAGAATAAGAGGCTCAGATAGAGGTGTACAGTCAGAGAACAGAGTGAAGAGGAGGAGCACAAGCATGGCTGCAAGTTGGAGTCACCTCGCCATGACACGGCTGTTTTCTTCTTCACTCACAATGTCTGATCTGATGCAGTTGCATGAAACATCATCACTGCCTCGTTATATCCAAAAGAAGAAGAGAAAGAAAAAAAGAAGGTCGAATTGTTGATGATGATGATGATGATTGCTGAAAGAAAAAGCAAGCGAGCTTTTGTTGTTTTAGTTGACGGTGCTGTAGGTGGTGGTGGTGGTAGGCAGGATGCAGTAGGAATGATCATCGGCGATGAGAGTAAGAAACTCTTCAAAGCCTCACTTAAAAACTTGCAATGGCAATAAAAAAGGAGGCTCAGAAAGAGAGCGGTGGCTGCGTCAGAAACGCCTCACCACAACCATTCAACCATCCATCGTCACTGCCTCATTCGATTCAAATAAATAAAACCCAACAAATTAGAATAAGAAGAAACAAGTATTCAACTACATGCGATGCAAATCTTCAATACTTACTGTCAGGATATACATAATAATAAGTACTACGTAAAAGTAGAAAAGAGTTGAATGATTCAATATTTTTAACATTCCCATTCAATGAAAATTCAGTTAAATCTAACAGATGTAACTTGGCCTCTTAGAATTGAGGTAAAGCCTTGGGAAGAAACTGTTGTTATTAGCAGTAAAACCAAATGCAATCCTTATCCAAGTTGTGACACTTCCATCTCTGCTAACTCTGTCAGCTAAATTGCTCACAATACACAAGTGTCAACATATTTGACCAAAGAGGGGTGCTAGCAACACTCACTCTCTCATTGAAGGAAATCAATGTAGATGCCACAACTTTATGTGGGATTCATTTCTAAATTGTAGGATCCACATTGATTTCATCCCAGAAATGAGTGAGTGTTAGAGACTGTTGCTAAATGCACATTGCAATATTATTTTGGCAAAAACATTGAAGGTTCACAAAAGTGAAATGATGTTTGTACAACCATTAAAACTAAAACAAAACAAGGTTGCAACACCTTGTATCAAAGATTAACAAAGTTTGAGTTGATTACGAATTTAACTTTTTGCCAAGGGTATGAAGATGTTGATCAATTTCTTGTACCTTTCGGCTCATCCAATTTAAAAGATTGAAACAGGTCTAAATAGGTTAGCTCAACTCCAACAATCAAAAGCACCGGAAAAGAAAACATATATAGCGAAATAGATCAAAAGAATGAGCAACATATTAATTCATGATGGTAGTATTAATATTCTGAATAAAACACTTTTTACAGAATACACACAGAAGCAATAAAAGATAAAGGATGAACTAAAGACAATATGTAGATTCTTTGTTGCCGGAACCATATTTACTCTGGCAAAAGACTAATGTCTAATGCAAGACTACTTTGGCAAAAGATAGAGGGTCTACAATACATGAAATAAGAGCATCTTTGTTACAGCTTTTATCATAAAAAAATCACATTTTTAAACAAAATAATCACTTTTAGCAGTTTTTCTCTGTCTGTTATAGATTTAAAAAGAAAATCAGAATCTGAAGAGTAGAAAAATCTAAAAACTTGTTCAAATGAAAAGCTGTTTTTAGTAGTTTCTCAGAAAATGATTTTCTGATAACTGATTTTTCAATCTAGTATACAAACATAAAACAAGTTCTGTTTTTCTTTTATATGTAAATCTGTAAAATTATGAAAATGGTTTTTAGTTTTGTTTTATAATCTGTTACAATGAATGGGGTTGTAAATATGAAAAGAAATGTAGCTGATTTGTTAAGCTTGTATGGATATTGAGATTATGTGTGTTTGTTTGTAGCAACACAGCAGCTGAAAAGTAAGAAATGAGGTGAAAAGGACAGAGATGAAACCCTAATAATCTGAGTCAGGCACAGTAGTGTAGGGGGTGTAGAAAGAAGAAAAGGAGGGATGGAGGCTCAGATAGAGAGAGAGAGAGAGAGAGAGAACAGAAGCCTCGCCATGAGATGAGACTGCTCTGTTCTGTTTTGATCGATAATCATCATCATCTCAGAAAGAAAGAAGAAGAAGAAGAAATGTTCAAACAAAACAACCATGCAAATGCAAATGCAAATATATCTTTTCTACTTCAATACTTACCTCAAACATTTCCTTTCTTTCACTCTTTATTTACCTCTACAGTACAGCTGTCTGTCCTTTTCTAAATTACCACCATTTCTTTTCTCTTCTCTTTCCCACCCGTTTTCAGACTTTCTTTCTTATTTTTGGACTTATGTCTTTTCACAGTACACTTATGATTAATTAAACATGAATAAAAGATAAATGGACAACAAGTTAAGTTGTGCCGTTTTACCTTTATGGATGGCAAAATCAATCTTCGTAAACACAATACATGACCATTAAACTCTATGTAAAAGGTCAAATGCCAGATACAAACATAAAAGGGACCAGCCGAACATTTGTGTTCTTTTCTAAAAACTAACAATTATATTATATTTTTCAAGATTGCTCTTTGCGTCTTTGCACCCCATGGATTGCTCAACCTTTGAAATTGGTCGATCAAGAATTACGGTCGACAAAAACAAAAACAAAAAACGTCGATCGGGTCATATTCTACAATAGACTTTGTACAATTGAGAGTTATGATCCAATAAATCTGAGGTACTTTTGAGCAAGCTAAGGGACCCATAGAACAATCACCTTATATTTTTCCACTGATTGCCATGCGAAACAGTATTTTTTTTTCTTTCTTTCTTTCTTAATAACCCTTTGGCTTTTAAGGCATTGAGTACCGAGAATCCACCAGAGTTTGTTCTTGTTAGACCTCGAATTTAGATTCTTCCCGAACTATTCATTCTTAACTTTAAGAAAAACAGTACAATACTCTCAAATGCCATATTTATTCCATCCGATTTTTCTACAGCAAGTTTTATTACAGAATCAGAATACAGCAGATTTTATTTGAGCTAATATCCATGAAAATTCTCAAGAAAAAAAACATAAGTGAAGCAATTTAAAGCCTTAAACAATGATTCAGGGCTCGAAAGTCATGGTTTCAGCTTCCCGTCTAACTGACTCAAATAGCACAGAGGATAGGTACCTCTCGCCAAAGCTTGGAAAAACGACCTGCACCATGTCAAAATGGAACATTAACTCAACATGAGCACCATAATCTTGTATAAAGAATCATGCAGGTAAAGTGAATAAAACAAAAAGATGAAATTATATTAGCCAGTTCTTA
>Ga0228711_1003773_pt1 | contig 23530 bp, 17 predicted proteins | sample MedpolnodulmetaG_2_FD_177996 | JGI IMG/M metagenome (GOLD analysis project Ga0228711, IMG submission 177996) | Root nodule microbial communities from Medicago polymorpha collected in Santa Monica, California, United States - brown nodules | ecosystem: Host-associated > Plants > Roots > Nodule...
ACAAAATTGGCTTGCCCAATTATAGATTTTGTAGTTTTTTTTTTTTTTTATGTTTTCTTTTGTTTTTTCTTTGAGGGTTTTGGCCTAGTCCCCCCTCTCCTTGTATATATTTTTTCCTCCTTTTTTAATAAAATTTTAGAGTTTGTCAGGCATAGGACAGAGGCTTTCTGGGATGCCAACCTTGTTGGGATGTCGGTGTTGCCTCCTGATGTCTGTCTTTCTACCTGCTTAGAAAAAAAGTAAATTTTATTGTGATTATTTTTTTTGACAAAAAGTTTTATTGTGATTATCCAAAAGTTGCTCCACACAGGGAGTATATATGGGCATATGATCGGAGGGGTGGAGCATAAGGAAAATATGATCTATGTTGGATGTAGAAATGACTTTTGGGTATTTTTGCAGATAATTTATTAAGAAAATTGGGCAAGTTTATTTTGAAGAAAGCAAATATTTTTAGCATTGGTGTTTTTTTTTTTGAGAAGCATTGGTGTTGATAAAATAAATTTTGGATGTAGGACCGAAAAATATGGTTTATATTTACATATAAAAATCCATTAAAACAATTCACATGTAAAAAATTATTATAATCTGTCAAAGTAAAAATATGTCCTCGTGAACTTAGCTCAGTTGGTACGAACAAGACATAATATATGTAAGGTCCGGAGTTCGAACCCCGGCTGCAAAAAAAAAGGCAAAAATATAAAAAATTATTCTACTTTTATCATCTAAGAGAGTGCAAGAAACACTAATATATTCTTTTGAACATACATTTTTTTATGAAGAGAAGACAAACTCGGTGTTGATTGATTAGGATTTCGGAATTAGGATATCAACTTTACTTTTTCGTTTTTATTTTAAATTTTATTTTTAATAATAATATATTGTACTAATTTTTGTTTTTTTAACAATATAATATATATTTTTTTTAGAGAATAAATATAAACTTTTATTTCTTAAGTTTTTATGAAAAATATACTCTTAGCAAATGAAGGTTAACTCAGATGATAAGGAGTTAACTTGTCTATAAAGTTGTGGATTCAACTATTGTTCTTGAAGTAAGAACATATTTGATGTATATGATACGCAAATACATTTGTAAGCGTTCCTTAAGCCTTTAGATATATTTTGACTCTAATGGAATTTGGAGGGCAACTCACCTAAATTTTGTATTGAGAGCGAGAGATTTAATTGGGTGCAACCTAAAATCAAAAATATTTGGAGACACATAAATAAATGAATAAAAATATTTAAAAGAGACAATTTTGTTACATACTTAATATTATTTCTCTTTTAATTTTTATCGATTGTGTGTATCTAAATAAATTTAATTTGGGATTGTGATTATTCAAAAGTTGCTCCACATGGGAAGTATATGTGGGAATATGATGGAGGGGTGGAGCATAAGGAAAATATGATCTATGTTGGATGTAGAAATGACTTGTTGGGTATTTTTGCAGAGAATTTATTAAGAAAATTGGGCAAGTTTATTTTGATGAAAGCAAATATTTTTAGTATTGGTGTTTTTTTGTGACAGAAATTTTTAGTATCGGTGTTGATAAAATAAATTTTGGATGTAGGACCGAAAAATATGGTTTATATTTACATATAAAAATCCATTTAAAAAAATCACATATAAAAAATTATTATAATCTGTCAACAAAAATATAAAAAATTATTCTACTTATATCATTTAAGGAGAGTGCAAGAAACACTCTAATACATTCTTTTGAACATACATTTTTTTATTGGTTGAATTTCAAATAAATTCTATCTTAATGGACGTTGTTTTGAATTTTTTAACCAGTGAGGCCGTAAGAATTTTAATCAATAAAAATGTGTGTTGTTAACATAATTCTTCACTTTTGAAAATTAATTATTTTGACATCAAACGAAAAAAATAATTTTTCACTAAGATTATAAATGAAAAAACTAAAAAGGACCGCGATAATATCTTCATTAAGATTATTTATAGGGAGCTACTCCTCTTTTTTTTTTTTTTTTTTGAAAGGAATGAGCTACTCCTCTTGAAAAGCACAGTCATCATGATTTTATCAAACACACCGGTGATCACAAACACGCATTCGAACACTCTAGGATAAAAGTTGAACTTGAATTTATCAAATGACTTGCGTAACGTATAATCTCTTTACACTAGCAAACACTCATACTCAATTTGAGTAGAGAAGTTATTGCTGAAATATTTGTTTGAACGCATCATTTCCTTTTCCGTGAATATCTAAAATCTAGTAATGAAATGATACACGAAAACACTCTACATAATCTCTCACTCTAAGAATGATTTATCTTAACCATTACAAGGAAGTTTAAAATTTAGCAAACTTGTTGATTATACATTGACTGTGATTTGAAGTTAGCACTCATATCAAACCAAACACTATAAACCTAAATATAAATTTACAAATGTACATGGAGAGAAACACAAAAAACCTTCATAAAAATTTCAATGATCCACTCCAAATTTTGTTACTACCATCATCGTACACTGCAGCTGAATACATGAAGAAAAAAAATCATATGATGAATTTGACTATTGTAAGTTTGATCAATTCAGATGTTCATAGAGGAAAGATAAAACAACACAATTACCTTTGATATTCATTGAACATAGTTTCAGGAGGCACCAATATTAAGATTTGAAGTTGTACAACAAATGAAAATTATACATTTGATACACTATGAATACCATGAAAAAAAATTCTGTTTCCTTTTTGTGACTTACAACATAATAGAATACACATCAGAAAGTAACACTAAACATTTTTGACACAGATTCCTTTCCATCAACTATCATGACGCGAAGATGAACTATGAAGCAGAGCCTTGTCATCTCTTGTTGGTTGTAAAGGAACAGCTCCATTGTGATTCTCAGCATCTGAACTAGTAGATGGTTTTGCACCATTGGTAATCATGTTTTTCAACCAAGAAGCTTGAAATCTTGGAGAGGACTCTCCCCTGTTTGAATTGTTGGGGGAATAGGGACCTGTTTTGATATTGTTTGTAACATTGTTAGTAACGTTGTTTGTAACGCCTAAGAGGAACCTGTATGCTACTTTGCTTGCTGATACAATCTCTGTTTTTGCTTGCCGGAACTGCAATAACCAGGTCATATTATTAGTGCATACGTTTTCTCAAAGTATATCACAATGCCAGTACTAGTATAATAACCTATAAAGCCCATACACCTGATACAACAGATACAAAATAATACGGATACAAGAACATGCAAAATATACATGATAAGATATATGACCTAGGTACGTCAAAAGCTTATAAAATATATACATACTTTACATAGTTCATTAGTCCTTTTTAAAGCAAGTCATGACTCTATTCAACTATCAATTATATCATTTTCATACATTCTCATCGTCCAAAAACATAGCTTCTGACTCTAATTCACCAAGGGACAACTCTACCAAGTAAAGAAGTCACTACTATCATCGAAGGGATAACATACATCTCTACTATCACACAACCATTTCTCTTTGTACTTTTTTGTTCACAGCATGACAAAGAACAACGCTGTGCAAGAAGATTGAGGACAAGTTTTGAAGTTAAATATAAATATCAAAAGTATCGAAAAGGTATCTCCTAAACATAAATCAGTCAATGATTTTCTTTTGAAATATGAAAATATTTAGAGGGCACCCTATGGATACACCTTGAGGAGTATGGCAGGCATTTTGGTATCAGATGAAACCAATTCTTTAGCAATTTTGGAGTATCTAAGCTCCATAGAAAATAATCAATAGCCGCGGAATTTGAAGTATTTAAAGCCAAAAGCACAAGAAAATCCAGGTTCAGGTTCCAATGACACAATTCAAGGAAATATTCAACACCAAAAGCATTTTGAAATTTTTAACTTACCCGTAATGCCGTATTCTCAGCAACTTCCATGGCAGTATCACCGGCATTAGCAAACCTATTAACCCAACCTGTGATGAAATGAAAGTTGTAAGAATACATGGTGGAAGCTAAAAAGAAATGTACAGTCACTTGACATACTGGATTGCTGCTAAAACTTCAGTCACTTGACATAAAATGGGCATTGCCAGATTTTCATAATACATATCTTCTCATCTTTCAAAAATAGATAATACATATCAACCCTAAAACTGTATGCTTTTTCTGTGTTGAAACCACCTCATTTCACTTTCCAGATTCGAGCATTTCTCACAGTGCCCTATGCCCTATAACACTAATTAACTTAGCATGACCATTTCCCAACTTGACCCTATATTACCAAGACAGCAATAGTAGCAACTCAAGCCAAAAGTACTTCTGTTCCTTAAAATAAAATGCATATTAATGTAAAACAATATCCAAGTTTGGTGCATCTTTCTGTTTCTATCATATAAAACTAGTACGAAATCCAACTGAATACAATTCAGAATAGAGTCTATTAAAGAGTATATATACCTATCTAAATGGATTAAGTTCCCTCAATGATAAGAATCATATTATTATGAGAGAAGCAATAATTAAGACAGAAACTTCACAGGTAAAATCCAGTATAACAAGGAATTTACATGACATAGCCCTAAATATAACGGGTCCCCCTAATATGCATTTGGCGCAAACAGTTAAAAGTTCACTCGGTAAATAAAGAAAATGTAGGCATGCATTTCTGAATCCAAACACGGCTAGTACTTGCGAGTTGTTGGTAATCAAAACTAGCAAGCGCAACAATAGGCGAAGAATTATGACAAACAGGGTCAGGTGGAAGTGTTTACATGGGAGTTGAGCCGTCGGATTAAGCTGGACAAATTGTCCTAGAAATAGGTCTAGAGAAGAATGAAAGTGAACACGGGTGGGTTCCAAACCACAAAGCTAGTGTTGGTGAAGCTCTACGAAACCCTCCTCCATGATAGAATCGTTCACCATTTTGAAAGTGGCAACAGTGGAGTAGAGGGGGGGAACACAACTCAATTTCATGACAAAATAATGGAGATTTTTCTAGAATCTTCAAGCATTCAATGCATTTAAGATCTAAATTAATTAAAAATTTCTCTTAAGCGATTGATAAAAATCAAAATAAAGTTCTTTGAAGGAAAAATTATTACACAGGGCACATGGGTAAGTATAGTGCAACTTGAAAGGATTTAGAAGAGGGAAAACGGGGAAATTGACTAAGATATTGGAGAAAGATCCCTCAGAAATGCCAAGTTTCAACTGGGGAGAGAGCACGGCACGAAAATCAAAACGGGTTTCTCAACCTTTTCATTCTCTGAAAAAGGGAGCCCTGCTTTGATAACAGTGAACACCCACGCTCCTTTCAGATTACTAAAATTCTCATCATCGGGAAATTTTTCTACCAACAACAAATGGTGCTTTAACTAAAAAATAAGATCAAAAACTTCTGTTTGTATCAGTGGAAAAAAAACAGAACATTCTGAAACTCCGCCTTCTACGTCAGGGGCTTAGTGTGTATCTGAATTCTAAAGAGGACACTCTTGACTCTACTAAGGAACTCTACACAGTACAAACCCTGTAAATGGGTAACTCAAGAAAAACAAACCGTATGATGCCTCCACACACTTGATTTCAAATTATCAGGGCAACATTCGGTAGCTGGTGAAAACAGGAGTCCAAGGTTGGACCCTTTTCTGGAGAGTACATGTTAGGGTATCCCAAATATTACAATTTTATCTTTTACTATAAAAAAGTGATAATGCACAGTTCGGTCATGTTTACCTGGAAGTTTTGGTACATCGAGCCGTTCACAGAATTCATCACAGAAGTGGTTGCAGTTTTTGGACAACAGATCATATGCAGTTCCAGGCCACTCTCTACTGAGTTCTCTAATTATTTGATTTACCTTGAAAATGGAAAAGTTTGTTTTCCCTAGAACAATGGATTCACGATAGGTATACATTGGATTCTGTCCAGAAGGGCAGCTAAAAACTCCACTACCTTGCTCGCAGTATCCAAATGACCATTCATCTTCTCCAAAAACCTGTCACAGCAGAACAAACAACCTTACTAAGTCGGCATGTGACAGAACAATAGGTTTATCATAGTATCAAGGGAGCCATGGAAGAGAGTACAGATAACATAAACAAATAACCAAACCACTATTACCAGTTTTATTTTATCATTGTTTATTATTTTCCTCATAATTGAAGACAACAAAAGTATGAGAACAGAATTTTGATTACAAGATTATCCCCATACATATGGTTTTCATTGGCCACATCGCACTTCTTAACATTTCGTGTCACTATTCTGGTCAGGTAATATTAGTATGTTTTGTTTTGGCATCAACACAGCTCTGTTATAAGCCTGTTACAACAACGTCCTGTAGTTTAAGCTTTCACGCTTGAAAACATAGGAAGGCAAGCAGATGCTAAAATTACACACAGACACTTAATCATACTTAATAATTTGTCGATAATTGCTCTTAATTTCCTCAATAACATTCTAAATCAAGTAATTCATCTTTGAAGAAAGCAACGCAGAAAATAACACAATTACATATCCATCTTCTGTTAACACCATCGTAAACACTTCTATGTCATACTTATTTAGGGCTGCTCCACTTTTTACAACAAAGAAAGACACGTCCACAAGTAGCATCTAGTATTTTTTCTGGAAAATAAGTTATCAAATTCTCACTAATTAACAGCATACTCTCTATTCATGCCTACAGCAGAATGAATGGACCAGATATAGATACACCACCATAGATGCATGCAAAACATACACCCATTCACATGATAACTACTACAATTAACATTCACTTGTTTAGCTAGTTATTTGCTTTCAATTAACCTACTTAACACAAACAACACCACAAACAAAACAAAACAACACAAAAAAAAAGGACAGGGATTACAAAATGAAGAATGAATTTGAATCTAAGCTCTTAACTCTAAAGCTACACAACTAAAGCCAAAAAGAGACACCTTAAAATCACAATGAAGTCACACATTGAGCAATATTCGCACTCACATCACACTATCAACCATGGACACCGATGACTGATGACCACACTAACACGTCGACACCGATAATAATTTGAGAAAATGATATAATTGAATGTAATCAAATGGGTCCGTATCATGTTAGATACGGCCACATGGACATGCCTTCAATCAAAAGTGCTAGTGTAGCACTAACATACAATGAAGCACTAACACAAACACGCCGACACTGGTAAAAATTTAAAAATGAATTAATTGAACCTTATCACACTTGTATAGGTGTCGTGTCAAAAGCTGAAATGCTCCTTAGCACATACACTTCTGATGGAAGGCGTGTTAGTGTATGATACCAACCTGACACCAGCACATTGAATGTGTTCAATTAATTCATTTTTTCAAATTCTAACCGGAGTCCATGTGTCAGTATCATGTCATGTGTCTGTTTCAGTGATTTATAGCTCACATATCAAAATTTACACACACATAAAAAACAAAACAAAACAAAATCCTGGATCCAATCAAAACAACAGTAACAATCCAAAACAACAACATCAACAAAAACATCATCATAATCATAAATTTCCACAAAAACAAAACAGAGCAGTTTGAGAATCAAACCTGAACAGCACTATGAAAAATGCCACCAAGACCAATACCATCCTTAAAGATCTTATTGATCTGAAGAATGGTATTATTAGCTTTTTCGGATCCACTATTCGTTACATCATATATATGAAGTATCACATCCGTCATCTTTCAAACAAAAAAAAATTCCAAACTTTCTTCAAACCCACTTCACTTTTTTCTCTATAAACCCTAATTACCCTTCTGGGTATTTAAAAAAATGATTCGATTTTTTTTCAAGAATCAGAATCAAAAACCCTAACTTTTTTGCTCTTATATGGAGAATTGAAGCGAGATTTAACCTTGGGATTGTGAAAAACAAAACCCTAAGCAAAAAATTTCTCACTTTAATTGAAGATTTTTTTTTTCTTTGATTGTGAATTTATATTGGTTGAGCGAGGGAAGAAGAGAGAGAAAGAGTGTTGCGTTTGTGTGAGATTTGAGAAAAATTGAGGAAAATAAATTGGATAAGAAAATTGAAGAAAATGGAAAGAAAGAAAAAAGTAAAAGTAAAACAATTTAAGACTCTTTTTATGTCCGAAAAAATATAATTGACCCGTGTAATTTAATTCTTTCAAAAAAAAAATCTAGTACAATTTTCTCAAACAAAAAAAAATCTAGTGCAATTTAATTTTTATTATTTTAGGGAAGTGCAATTCAATTTAAAAACTTTACTAATTTAATCACTTGCATTTTTATGCGACGATAATATATTAGTCGTACTCGTATGTTATAATGAGTTAAAATTGTGTGATTACGGTTTTCGTGAGTATTACTCAATTGGTGTGAACATTGCATAATATATATATATATATATATATATATATATATATATATATAATATATGTGGTTCAATCTTTCAAATAAAAAAGATATGTGGTTCGAATTTGAATTTTCTATTTATTCATTTTAAGAAGGTCTAGCTACTGGCCTACTTGATAAAACAAATATATCTACTGGCCTACTCGAATTCGAATTCTCTATCTATTAAGGATATGTGGTTCGATCATTCAACTATTAATGTTTGTGACTACGAATGTTGGAATATTCCGATCGAAGAAAACCTATTTCATAATTAATATAAATAAATAAACTTCTTCTTTTTTTAAGAAATAAATTAACTAATTTGTCTGCCATATGAATTTGTAAAAATATAATAAAATAACATGCATTCAATTAAATTTTCCTATAACACGTTTTTAGGTTCATATTTAAATATATTTACAATTATTTATTTGAAATAATTTAATTAGATGCATGTGCAAGAAAAACTTACATAGTCAATGCCAAGAAGTTAGCCTCGTAAAAATATGAAGAATAATTCGAATATTAAAAAAAATATTATTGAAAATTTGAATAATAACTTCAATGATTAACCAAATTGAGTCTCGAAAAATTTATCAAAGATTAGGTTGAAATTATTATTTTTTATTTTAAATAAACAAATCGACAAATAATCATTAAACTCACACATATGGTTAAAAGGTTAAGAGTAGAACTCCAATCACAATATCTGATCTAATAATTTTGATATTTTTATCCATTTAGCTAGATTTGTAGACCATCCCGTTGAAATTTTGTTCACGAACTTATTTTTGACAAAAAATAAATATGAACTATCCTTAAATAAAGGAAATAAATATGAAAATGAACTAATTATATTTATGACCTTCTTTAAAAACAAAATATATTTATGACCTTAAATGGTACTAGATGAAATTATGGGATATGCCATTTTCTTTACAGCTGGATATCACTTGTGGGTCGTGTTTGGTTGATGATTATCAACGGGTGCAGGAAAATGTGGGACCCACTTGGTCATGGTGATGGAAGATATCATTAACGGTCACACAAAACAGCTACTACAGCGATATTTGAAATGACGAAATTGACCTCCGTTTTCGAATTTTTAGGGACGTGTCGGAGAAATTAGGATAGTTCCGTTAGTTGAAGGGAAGAAGAAAAAATGGAGAGTTGACACACACAATCTAATTTTGTTTTGGTAGTGACACATGCAATAATCTATCTATCCACATGTATTTATTTATCTAATCTTTTTTTTGAAAAATTAATTCTATGGTCTCAAACCTAAATAAAAATTACTTCACATGAATTATATAGCATTACATTTTTTTTAAGGACTATATATATAGCAATATATATTATTAATTATTTTTAGGTTAAATAAGTTTTTTTATCTTTATAATTATCTAAAATTTTGTTTGATTGTTTAAAAAAATTTCAACAAATTTTAGACCCAAAATTTTTTCTGTCAGAATTTTCGATTTCTACATTTAAGTAAGCGCATACAAATTCATTGAAATTTTGAAATTGTTATAGTCTATTATAAACATCTATCTTGCTAAAGTTTAATTATTATTTTTTTAAATAAATGGATGAGATCTTGGGAGCCGGATTTTTCAATGGTAAACGATGTATTGTTCGATTAGGTGTGCCAAAATTTGTTGATGAAAGCTGAAATTAGTTGAATTTTGGCTAAGTTTTCTCCACTGTGATTCCCTTTGCTTCAAGCAGTTTATTGTGATTCCCTTTGCTTCAAGCAGTTTTTTTTATAAGGTAAGGAATAGGTTGGACATCAGGGAGAGTCAGGAACATCCCAACTAGGTTGACATCTAATTGACCCCCTATCTTTTGCCGCCTATGTCCCTCAGCAGTGGACTCCCTAACTTCTCTGATAGAGCGTTAGGTAAGGTTGTGTTTGGATTTTTTGAGCTACACTAATAAATGCATTAAAATAAATATAGTTGTAAGAAGGTAAATAAATAAAAATGCAAAAAAAGTTTGTTCGATTAGTTAGATGTGTAAGTTACAACGTCTGATCTCAATATTTATAGCAAAAGTTCAGCCTATTAACCAAATGATATGACCTACAAACAATGATGAGTATTTGCTCATATGATTTTGTGTGTTGTGCGTGATAACTCTCTTGTTAGTGGGATTAAGGTGCCCCGTGTTCGGTTTCAGCCTCCCCTCCTCAACGTGGATATGTTGATAGGGTCCTTTGGTGTGAAGCTCCACCAAAGATCGTGACTTCTCCCTCACTCTTCAAAGTGGTTAGTGGTGCTAAGAACAAAGAATGTGGGTTTATCGAATCATTGTTTAGTCCCATTATGTTCTACATAAGTTTTGAGGCTCTAAAGACATATGAGTTAGTGGCCTTGGGAAAGAATCATCTCCTTCATCCGACTACTCTAGCATCACCTAACCTTTCCCTCAGTTGGGAATTCTCTTGGATTCTCCTCCCCTACTAGTCTAATCCCCTATTTTGTAAGATCAGCTAACATGTTGACTATATTTAGATAGAAACACCAATTAAATTCCTTCAAAAACCACTAAAATGCAAGTCATTAACTAGAAAAATGAAGTATTCTGAGTGGTTAATTAAATACATTAGTGATTAATGAATTGTAAAATGATTATGTTAAACAAGTGTTTGAAGTACTCTGATCAATTAATGAGAGCAAATTTGTTAAAATTGAGTTTTAACTCGTAAATTTATCTAATTTCAAGTTTTTATGTATGAACTTTGATGCCGAATTTAACAAATGTACTAAATTATCATCATGTGATAAAAAATTTAAGTTTGTATTCACATGAATTGTAAAATTTCTAGTCAACTACTATGGCTATAACTAGGATGTAAAAATTGGAGGTTGCACTTGGCAATGATTGATTCACAATTAATGAAGCAAAAACCGATAAAAGAGGGATCATGTCATGTTTGAGTCCCTTCTCTTTTGCTACTTGGTAGACGTATCTAGAGCCTAGGATTGTTTACGTAGTTTTAAAATGTTCTAACGAAATGGCTAAGCCGAAAATATCTTGGTAGAATTATCTCACTTCTTTGATCACAACCCCCTGGTGTCTTAGGTGAGTTAGTGACCAAAGAAGGTTTGATTGCATGTCAAAACTATTGTCACAAAGGTGGTAATAGAATAAATCTAAAGCTATTACAAATTGAACGGTTAATATTAGATTGAGTCTAAAGTTTAAGGTTAATAACCATTCAAGACTACCAATTTATGGACATTCGTAAACAAATAAAAAACATTAAAACAAATATTAACCAATTTAATATCAATATCATGATTCAAATGTCTCATCCATCTAATATAAAATTCCATTCTTTATTTCTGCTCCCTCTAAAGAGTTTAACAACTCTACATCTTCGTTAATAAAATAAAAATTATACAAACATCAAATAACACCTCGCAATAATGTCATGGGCGTATTTCCTAAATTTATCAACAAAATAAACATGTTAAAATAGGATTTGGATCCTCTAAAATAAGTAAAATGAAAAAAATCAAGAGTTGTTTATTTTAATAAACTAATAATTTATTATGATGTATCTACAAATCCTATTTAGAGGATTTGTTAATTATCAGTTGATATTTTTCATTTTAAAAGAGACAAATCCGTTCAAATATGACTGAATGCCATTTTTTAATGACAATTTGAATATATATGATAAGATAAAGAAGAAAGCTAAAATAAGTACAAGGAGTACTAAAAACACTCAAGTTCAGAAAACACTAAAGAGATAGATAACAATAAATTCAACCAAAAACAAGAAAACATATAAATAAACTGATGTCCCTAAATGTATCTGGTTACACCTAAATGTATTTGAAAGTTGATCATAAGACCAAAATTACCCTTACTCATATAGTTTTTTCAAAATCTCTTTTAATTTGTCACTCTAGAACATGAAGCCGCTCAAGGAAGGAAGCACAAAGATCCAAGAAAACAAATTGGGGTCCCTCAAGCCTTTGAATATCAAGTAGATATTTCTCCTCAGTTTTGTACAACTACAAAAGATATTAACACAACTTTGAGAATGTTCATGAGAAAAAAATACAAACAAATTAGTCATTAACAAGAAAATAGGCATAAACCATAATACTAGTAAATTATGAAGTGTGTATTTATTTTCCTTTTAGCATTAATTTGCAAGCTTGTAAATAAAGAAGCAATAACTAACTATGAAGCATTGACACATATACTGAATACGAGAATAATACGTAAATACCGATAAAAAATTAAAAATGAAAGCGATAGAATTCAACACTAACATAAATTGGACATCAACACAATTTCAATCTAAAGTATCGATACTACATAGACAACTAGTTTGTTCCTGGTTAAATGTGAGTTAGCATGTTTTCTAATATATTCCCAAACATATAATTTCTTTGATTACACGATCAAAGAACCAAAGTATAACAACAATGACTTAAACATGTCAATCAAACTGTCTAGTACTAAAAAATAGTATGTGGGAGGAAGAACTTTTTTGAAGACCCCTTGAACTTTAGGTTCAAACTACTACTAATGTTTATTTAGCAAAGGGTTATGTTTGTAATGAGCATCAATGAATGAGAATGAAAAAGTTAATACATATGAAACATAAATACGGACACAGACAAAATACAGACACCGATACACCGACACTGCTAATAATTTAAGAAAATAACATAATTCAATATAATTATATGTGTCCGATAACAAGACAAGCCTATTTCATAGGCTAATACTACACCAATAATTAAACAATTCATTTAAATCTAAATGCAACATATAGATTAGGGTTTATGGTGATAATTACCTGCAGTTCAAACTTGACTACCGTTGACTTAGGAGCAACTTCATTATCACCATGCACAGAATCATTAACCATTCCTCCTTGATGACCAGGGATGACAACAGTCCATATGCACTTCATGTTATAGGGTCCAATTTTTTTCCAACAGACATTCAATTCTTGCAGAGCTTTAAGGACATCAGTCATTATTTCACGAGGTTGGGCTCGAGACTATCACATGTCAACAAACAAAACCAACAACTTAAAACCACAGTTAAAAGTAAAAGTCATCTTATCCGGTGCCTCAAGAAAACAAAAAACGAAAAGTTTATCCTGAAAATATTATTTTTTACACTTTAAAGACTTAGGCGACATAAATTTAAGATATTTATGTTAGAGGTCCCGTTATAATCTTGACAATTTTTTTTTTTCAAAAAAATTGAATAAAAATCTAACATTATAGTGACAGATAATTAGTACAAGCTTTTTTTTTTTTTTTTTTTGTAATAATCAGAACGTTATTTTTTCAGATGACAATAGATTAATACCAACATTTGTGAAAAAAATAAAAATAAATTAATACCAACAATGTCATGTGTTTACACCCAATGTGAAAAAGAAAGCACATAAGTAACACCTTAAATCAATAAATTGGATCATTCACTCTCAAAAGAAACACAAAATCAGTTGAATCAATCACAAATATCATATCATCATTAACAGCCAAGAAAAATAAATCATCATTATGTGAAAAAACCTAACAAGTAAAATATTGTACCTGAAGACCAAGGGACCATTTTCCCTCCACAGGGAACTGTTGCCTCATTCCTACTCCTTGATTATCCATATACCTTGGACAGAATAAACAAATCATCAAATCAAAACGGAGAATGAAACATAATAAAAAAATCAAAATGATATTAGAAAAAAAAATTAATAATAAATAAAAAAATCAAAATGAAGAACAAAATCACAAAACCCGGAAAAAAGAATGCATACAAAGTAAAAATCAAAATTGTAAATAAAAAGAACAAGAAGCTCGAAGCCTCACCGGCGATTAGAGAGAAAATCGAAGATGCCGAGAGAGAAACCCTACAAAAGTGTGAATTTATACTTTAGTGAATATTCAATTTAGTCCCTTATAATTTTTTTTTTTTGACTAAGAATACTTTTATCTTCTCTTAATATTATCTTTAAAATAATTACCTTAACAAAATAATTATTTTTGACAGAACATTTAAATAATTTTATTAGAAATCAAATTCATCTTAATCAAATCATTCCTTCCTTTTACTAAAATCAAATCATTCCTAAGAGACTACAGGAACAAAATATCATGGGGAAAATCTCATAGTTTTGGCTGGAACAAACGCTCCATCAACATCGTGCACACACACTTGTACAATTTCGAGATTGCAAAAAAGAAGCATCAATATTGCATTGAAATCTTCTTTGTCATGCTCATTGCACATCAGAAGCTGCACCTGACAAGGAGCCCGACGGCTAGGAGTCCTACGCGTGCAAAGCCGGAGGACGGGAGGAGTTTGTGGATGACTACTCACCCTTTGAGGAGATTTCTACTTAATATATTTGTTATTCGCATCTACCATTGAATTTAAGCTAAAGTTTTTGTTAGATTTTAAAATTAATCGTTCTTTGTCATGTTTTAAAATGAAGTAATTTTTTATAAGAAAAATTAATCAAACTCTGAATTTTCATATATCCTGATATCAAATGTCTCATCCATTCTAAAATAAAATCTCCTCTTCCTTTAAAGAGTTTAACAACTCAACATTTACATTAATAAATAAATAAAACTGGATACAAACATCAAATCAGACTTCGCAATAATGTCATGGGCATATTTTCTAAGTTTTATCAACAAAATAAACATAATAAAATATGACTGGATGTGTATGCAAAAGATTTTATCCCTGATAATTAAAATAGTCAGTGAAACATTAGGTTCAATACCATAAATAGCTGTATCTGATGGGGGATATTTTCTTCCATAAAATTCCCAGAGTTTCACAGGATTGAAAAAAACTCAATTCACTGTGAAAAGGGAAGAGAGTACCATATTTACGATTACATCATAAATATATGATCACCTAAATAATTAAAAACTGGGGGCATACACTAAAAAATACAAGCATAAGGTCCACCCATTCTGATAGGGGATTTATATGTACAACATAAGCTTATTCTGAAGTCCCCCGATGTGAGTGTACTACTATCTTTGCATTAGAGAACGCGAAGCTGCGCAAGGAAGGCGGCACAAAGATCCAAGAAAAGAAACTGGGGACCCTCAAGCCTTTGAAGATCAAGCAGATATTTCTCCTGAGTTTTGTACAGCTGTAAAAGGTATTAATTAACACAGATTTGAGAATGTTCTTGAGAAAAAGAATACCGAAGAATTAGTCATCAACAAGAAAATATTGATCATCAGACAAACTATAATGCTATTAAACTATGAAGTGTGTTTTCTTGTTAGCATTAATTAACAAGTCTGTAAACGGAGAAGCAATAACTAACTATGAAGCACTGACACGTACAACACTGAATACAACACATAAATTCCAATAAGAATTTAAAAAATGAAAGCAATATAATCCAACACCGACACAAGTTGGACACCAGACACACCTTCAATCTAAAGTACCAATGCTACATAGACAACTAGTTAGTTCCTGGTTAAACGTGAGTTTCCAACAAACAATTGCTTAAACATGTCAATCAAATTATCTAGTACTACAAACTAGGAGGTTGGAGGAAGAATATCTTTGAAGACCCTTCAACTATGGGTTCAAATTACTAATCTTTAGAAAAGGATTCCGGATGCTCACGAGCCTCAATCAATGAATGACAATTAAAAAGCTAATACTACACTGGTAATTAAACAACTCATTTAAATCTAAATGCAGCATAGATTAGGGTTTATTGGGGTAACTACCTGCAGTTCAAACTTGACTACAGTTGACTTAGGAACAACTTCATTCTCAATAATGCTGTCATTTCCAAGGTAATTATTACTATGCACAGAATTGTTATCCATTCCTCCATGATGACCAGGGATGACAACAGCCCATCTGCACTTCATGTTATAAGGTCCAATTTTTTTCCAACAGACGCTCAATTCTTGCAGAGCTTTAAGGACTTCGGTCATTATTTCACGAGGTTGGGCTCGAGACTATCACATGTCAACAAACAGAACCAACAGCTTACAGACATCAGTTACAGGTAACTATCAAAAAAAGTACGTCAAAACATCAACTTTTCAGATGAAACAATCACAAACATCCAACAGTTATTTCCTTAACAGCAAGGAATCGTTGCTGGTGATAGAGTAAATTAAAGAAGATGGCAAGCAAGATAAACCGTTATGGAATCCAGTTTCGATGTGAAAAAAAAAAACCTAAAAAGTAAGATACTGCACCTGAAGCCCAAGGGCCCATTTTCTCTCAGCAGGGAACTGTTGCCTCATTCCTACTCCTTGATAATCGATATACCCTGGAAAGCGGTGTCCCACGACTGGAGAAGCACCTTCACCAGAGTGGATACGGTTCAAACCAGAGTCCTGAGGTAAAACTAAAATTAAAGAGCTTTGCATAGTATCCTGTTCTAAAAAGATATAAACAACGAATATAATATCAAGAATAGAAAACCTACAGATTCTATGGTAAAAAACTGCATAACCACCAATTACGTTCAAGTTAAAAAGATAAGTTTCATACGAGATATATGAATACTATTTATAGAGTATACAAATAATTTTGAGATTGCTGCATATTTTACACAGGGATACAATTTAAAAGTTAAAAATGTGTATCATCGACTAAGATATAAGCTAAATAATTGAATCACTTCATTAAAGACAGACAACTAATGCAATTGTAAATGATTGAAGAGAAAACAAACCGACCATTGTCTCTTGAAACTCAGCTCCAAGGTAGCCAGTGGAAACACGATAACGATTGTCCAATAACAAATAGTAAGTTACAGTACCCTGAAATAAATTGATGGTAATAAGAAGCAATCTGGCAGGCAGGTAAGTACGTGAAAATGAATGGTACAAACCTCATTTTGTATCCTGTTCTTAAGGGACTCAACCAATGGCTCCCTTTCAAATCCCCTATTAACCACCTCCTGAAGAATCTCCTCATCAATCTGCAAAATCATGACGTTTGTTGAAGAAAAAAATTGGACTAATCAATACAAGCACCATATTATATGCAACACATGGGTGTGTAATTATGAACTTTGGAAAACGCGCAAAATCAATTGTAACTCTAGTGTGCTGCAAATATGCAAAAAGAAAGCAGAGCCCTTAAAAAAATAAAAACAAACCTTTTTGGCCTGTTGAAGTGTATCTGGCGGTGGCACCGCCAAATATCGAGGCAAATGAAGAAGAAACCATGGGTGTTGGCGTATCTCTGGTATGGTCATCCTTTTCATGGGATCCACCACAAGCAGCCTGGGTATCAAATCTCTGGCACCAGGAGATAGGTGACTTGGAAGAGTATATATTCCACCCTACGACAAATGAGAAGAGGACTACTTCAGAAGCAATATAAAATCGATTTCTGAAGAGCATCATTGAAGGGATAAACGATTAACCTGATTTGTGTGATGGGGTTCTCAACAAGCAGTTACCAATGGGTTGATTCAAAGTTTATATTAATAGATCACTTTTAACACATAAGACTTAGCTACGTTACATAATATGGAATCTCTACAGCAATCTAGATCATGCATCAGAACTCAAGACAGAAAAGTATCGTGAGACTGCATAATGAAATTCGTGCAAAATTGATAGATGAGTAGGATGGCATAAGATTTATGATCTTATTAGGTTGAAGAAACCAGCAAAAACTTTGGCATATTTCCCCAAATTTTCTTCCGTGTGGAGTATGCCTCCTTCTATCATAAGACCAGAGAGGATGATGAAGACCCTACTTTCCTCGGTAATGAAGATAATCAAAATTGAAAAGCAAAAGGTACGTGTATATTAAATATTCAACCTTCTAACTCGGTCATGAAGAAAGCCAAATAATAAATTAAAATACTCTGCAAACAAACACTGGACTGGACAAGGGAAGAGATATACAAACATAGCATAACTATTCAAATTTGATGGATAGATTCATAGATCATAAGATAATTTCACAACTCAGCACATAGCGTATAACAAGTCAAAATCGATGGGACTGAAGAATCAAAAGGTTCAAAATTATTAAAGACTGGACTCTGAAGAATGGCAATGGCGGAACATGGTTCCTCTTGTTGGAGTAAGACTGAAGAATGGTTACGAGTAATCCCCAATGAGCTAGCTTTAGGGGGTGAGTTAGGCCCAAACCCAAAATCCAATAAATATGACATGACAGTGGAAACTCACAAACAAAGAGGAAAAACAAAAAAGAGATTGTACCTTTATTTTTTTGAATAGGTTAGGAATATTCTCATCATCAAAAGGAAGAGTGCCACAGAGAAGTGCATATAAAATTACACCACAGCTCCAAACATCTACTTCAGGTCCAGCATATAATTTCCCAGAGATAACCTGCAAAAAGAACAGTTTGACCAAGAAATAAGAATCATAGGAGGAAGAAAATGACCATCACGCATGAACGCTAACAATAATAATTTGCTCAGTTAAAAGTTTAAAATATGTAGATGCACAAACCTCCGGAGCTGCATAGTTGGGGCTTCCGCAACTTGTCTTAAGAAAGTGACCATCACGCATGATGTTGCTCAGGCCAAAATCAGCAATCTTGACACTCCATTTTGAGTCCAAAAGTAAATTTTCAGGTTTCAGGTCTCTATGAACTACCATATTCCTGTGACAGTACTCCACGCCAGAGATAATCTACTACCAAAGTAGAAGTTAGCTTAAATATTCTGTGACAAGTATACGCTTCTCAAGCGCACAACAAAAGTAATTATACCTGCTGGAAGAAACTGCGAGCTTCATCTTCTTGAAGCCTACCCTTTTCTACTATGTAATCAAAAAGTTCTCCAGATTTCACATACTCCATCACCACATAAATGTCGGTTGGGGTTTCTACAACCTCATAAAGGCGTATAATGTGGTGATGCATGAACAATCTTAAAATTTTTATTTCTCTTCTCACTGCAACAGATTGAAGAAAAACAAAATTATAAGCATATTTAATCGACCAAGAATCAGCTGAAGCAAAAACAGAGTTTGGAAACTATAGCTTAAGAAAATCAATTATCAATCAACAAAACACACACACACACACACAATATGTTTTTGAACGTAGAGATAAATTATTACTGAAAAAAGAAAGGAAAAAACTGAAAACAGTTAAAATCTATTCCTACAATTCGATAGGGACTATGAGTCATTGGTATGCGAAGAAACCAAACCTTTTTCTTCCATGTCCAGGTTCTTTATTTTTCGGCGATTGAGAATCTTAATGGCAACTTTATGACCCGTCAATACGTGCTCGGCAATTTTCACTTTGCCAAATGATCCAATACCAAGAGTTTTCCCCATTTTGTAGTTCCGTAGAAATGCGTTCACATTTCCACCACCAGGGCCCGCTGGTCCATCCATTTTTTAAATCTAGAGGAAAATTAAAAAAAAACAACATGAAACTCATTCTCATTAAAATATATGGAAATGGGTGCACATATACAAAACAGATTGAAGCCATCATTGGCAATGCAATCAAATAAATAAATGATGGGATCATATGCAAAGTGATTAAAAAATGAGAACAGATTTTATAACATTTGAACAAATTTAATTGGAGTCCACAACATAATTTTCCTCTAATAAGCGATAAGTCATTACCATATTTTAAAACACAGTTAATGATTTACTTAATTGGATGCAAACAGCAATGATGATAATCACAATGTTAGTCCCATGTTGATTTCATGGAAAATATCTTCTTAGTTGCCAGCATTTGGTGCACAACTGGAGAAATATATTTGTTCCTATTATTTAGTCGGTGTACAAAAGAGTAAACCGACGCATCAAATAGGCCAAAGACTGAAAGTAATGCACCAAGGTGTTGCCCCATTAAGTTACGAGCGTGCCCGCGGTGGGACCTTTGGCAAGTGTTTCTAGTTCAAGCAAGGCATGCCTTATTGGCAGCTAATGAAAACCACTGTCCTAATTAGCTCATTTTGATTCTAATAAGGTAAAACAGTCCAGCCGACCGTTAAAAATAGCAAACAAATCGTTATGTCTTCCGCCTTTCTTCAGTTTGATATACAAATTATCAGCATCTCTCGCATAAATGCCACAAATTGTCATGTCTGACTTTAAACCCACCTTCGACCACCCTACTTCCCTGCTCTCAGAAACCATCACCTCAGATAACTACCTCAATTCCTTTCCACCACACTTACAAGAGATCTTCCCTCGATAATATAAACTCTTATTTCTCTTTCTCTCATTTTCAAAAATAATTTTTCAATTTCAATCAAACTTATCCACAACATTCTAATTTCTAAAACCTCTCACTCTCTTCTCTTCTCAGCTCAATTAATAAAACCCTAATCACCTCCGCAATGCTCCCTCACTCCTACACCTTAGAGTCCGTCTCCAAATCCCAAGACCACCTCTCAACCATCCAATCCGCCACCTCATCCTCCAAAAAAGGGTTTGGACATCTCCGTTTCTTCCATTTTGGAGAGAGATAAAGACATAAAGAAATTTGAAAAATATTAAAAATAATTAAAGATAGTAGGACCCACTATCCACTTTCTGTGTCTATCTCTCTCAATGGAACCCTCCATTTATTTAAAGAACTGGAGACGATCCTAACTCCCGAAATAACCACTCTATGCACATCCATTCGAAACCTTCCTACACACCCACTCACCCTAATCAATCCCGCCACTTCATCTCCCTCGCTTGCCCAACCCTAATCTACAACCTCTTTAGCTTCGAAAACCCACGCGCCGCTTCACCTTCATCCCTAAACTCCACAAAACCCTATCCTCATTCCTCTACCCCACGATCACCCTCAAAACCACCATCATCAAAATCAACAATCTCATACAGTTACCTCAATTTCTTTCCACCACAATAACAACAGTCTTCTCTCAAATGGGTTGGGTTGCTCAACTAGTTTGAACTACGGGTTAAAAAGTTCTTAGGTTCTGATTTATACTCTAATGAAGGAGAGAAATACTAATCTAACAACTAAGTGCTAACATTGACAGTTTGAACAAAAAAAAATCCCTCAAATTTTCTACACTAACCTAAAAATCCACTCCCAATGAAATCAAAAACACACTTACTAACAATTAACAAAAAAAACAGAAATTCAGAAGAAAAAAATGCAAATTCAGAAATTGACATTTTTTTTAATGAATTTCAGAATAAACACGGTTCAATCTAAGGTTATTGAAGAAAAAAATCAAATTCAGCAATTCGAATTGAATGAATTGAAATAGAAAAAACGAAATGATATAATAAGTTAATTATTATCGAGAATTTGACAATTGATGAAGATCCGAGAGTGAAAGAGAATGAAGAAATGAAAAGGAAAAACAAAATCAGGAAAGGAAGAAAAAAGCGCGAAACCTTACCAGCGATTAGAGAGAGAATCGAAGTTGCAGAGAGAGAGAGAGTGAAGAAACCCTGAAAAAGCGATGGGAAATGGGAAAGTGATGCTGGGAAATTTTTGCGTGTGTTTACTTTATTTCATTGATTTTATAGAAGAGAAATGCTAACGACACACCTTCTAACACACACTTTTCAATACATGAGATCCACAAAAAGTATATAGGACCCACATGATTTGGTGGGACCATGTGAATTTTAACCAATCAAAGAGAGTGTGTTAAAAAATGTGTCTTAGAAGGTGTGTTGCTATCATTCCTCTTTATAAAATTGATTCCGAATGGGAAAGCGTCTTCTTTCTTAATTTTTTTTTCCTTAACTTATTTGTCTTTTTTATAATAATTTTCTTATTTATTGGATTCGATTATAACTATTCTATTGACTCTAATTAATAAGATATTTTAAGAAAAGAAGTTGAGATCCTCTCCATTTATTAAAATAAATGGAGATTTTAATAAATGGAGATTGTCGTTATAAAAGAGATAAATATAAAAAAGGGTCTTGCTAACTATTGCTCTCAGAGCAATGATTAAGGAAGTCAAAAATAGCATGTTTGCATTGGTTTTAACAACATTTTGGCTTTTAAAAAGTTAAATTTATCATTTTTTACCATTTTCCAATACTATATTTCTACTTTTATCCTTTTATCCAATGCCCCAAGGGCAATAGTTAGCATTCTCCTATAAAATATATGTGCTCAATCCTATTATTAAATGAGTCCCACCATCATTAATTATTTTCAAGATTTATTGTGTCTTTATCTCTCTAAATTGAAGAAATTGAGAAAGGATTAAATGGAGAAGATCTTAACTTTAAGAAATGATACATATTTTGTTATTAAAATCACCACTGTTAATCATTTCTTTAATAATCGTGCAACACTCAAATGAGACACCTAATGTGAGACAGAAAGAGTAACTATATTTTTTGAGGGGAAATAACTTATAATTTTTCATTAATAATCAAAGTCGAAATACAAATAGGATAGAGTAACTTATAACTTATAGTTTTGGTCTCTCAAGCAAAGTATGAGTGACCTCATTCGTTTGTCTCTGACTAAACTCTACCTTAGAGGTTTCAAAATAAAGATTGCAACTTCTCTGACAATCCTCAACTATTGCTCCAAACTTTGATACATCATTACTGCCTCTTTTGATATAATCTACAACCTTCTTTGCATCCAGCTCAAAATTCACATTTGTCAGTTGTAGTTCATGCACCCATTGAATAACATGTGAGTCCCAGAGCTTCTCCAACATATGACGAACGAACAGGATTCGACCACATTGTTTTTGCTTTTATAAAGTTTTCGACATCATCCCATGATACAAAAACCAAATCCTACACAGTTTAAGGTATCCGAAAACAACACGACAACGTTGCACTTCAGCCTAACAGCCTGCACCAGTGTTCCTCCAGACTTGGAATGGATTTGAAATTGATCCTTCTTAGGACAATAACCAAATCAGGCAAAAGATCATTGGGAATTTGATCAAGCTTCAAACGACTCTTTTTGATGTGCTGACAATTCACAACGTCTCTTTTACACCTCTATATAAAGGAGTGAAGACTTACAGAATGGCAACACTCATATACAACAATTTACAAGTGCCAAAACTCTGCTGAAATTGTTCTGCATTAAAAGTTCACTTAGAATTTCTTATCAAAGTCCATATCTTAGAAAGTCTAGAGTCTTAAGAGTCTGTATCTGATTTGCATTGTGAATACCACTGATTGTATATCAAGTGTTCA
>Ga0228711_1003774_pt1 | contig 23529 bp, 5 predicted proteins | sample MedpolnodulmetaG_2_FD_177996 | JGI IMG/M metagenome (GOLD analysis project Ga0228711, IMG submission 177996) | Root nodule microbial communities from Medicago polymorpha collected in Santa Monica, California, United States - brown nodules | ecosystem: Host-associated > Plants > Roots > Nodule...
ATCTTATTTATAGAATTTTAACTCTTCTTGAAACCATTGTTTGGAACAAAATTTTTTTTAAATTTAAAGATAACAAGAAACAAACTTTATTTAAAAAAAAAAAAAAACAACTTTAGTTTTCCAAATAGATAACATTACTTAGTTTTATTGAAAAGATAAAAGTAATTCATAAAGGGTATAATTGAGAAATTGTACCCTTAAAATACCAATAAGACAGTTAAATAGGACCAAAAAATTCACCCTAAAAAGACACTTAAAAAGAAACGGAGGGAGTATCGATTAAAACCTTAAATGATTTTCGTGAAAGTACGACAAAGTTGATAGTTGCATAGATGTTGTCTCTCTAGAGTCCTTCATGGGTTGTAGTGGGCCACGACCCACAATTAAAAAAATTAAAATCTATAGATTTATTTTGTAAAATTTTAACAATTTTATGGAAGTTTTAACTTTCAGCGGTTTCAAACACCATAAAGTGGTGTGTAAAATTTTGTCACGCTTATATTTGATTGGTTAGCGGAGGTTTATAGACCTTCTAATTTGAGAGTTTTAAATATCCCTTCTATTGTCATGTCAACTAAAAAAATTCATCAATTAATAGTTGTACTTTTAAAAAAAATCTTAATTTACAACTGTGGTAAAACATGTGATTTGTTTTTTCAAAGTACCCTCTTGAGATTCTTGTCAAGCTCTGCCACTTCAACTTTATGCTTAATGCGTATTAAAACTTAAATTTATAATGCGTTTTTTCATGTAGTATACTTTGACCATAATTTTTACTATTATATAAAGATAAATGGCACGCAACTTATAAGATCTTGGTAGATTTGTTTCAATGAATATTTTTAAAATATACACTTTTTTTTTATAATTTTTACTATTATATAAAGACAAATGACACGCAACTTATAAGATCTTGTTAGATTTGTCTCAATGAATATTTTTAAAATATGCACTTTTTTTTATAATTTTTGTTAATAGATAATTAAAGATATTAAAAGTCAAAATTATACGTTGGCATGGATGAAACAGTCAACTAAATCAAATATTTTGAAACCAATGGAGTATTTGATTGCAAAATGTATTGTAATTCAAACAGAATATTATAAGAAAATACTTTAATGAAAATGATAAGAAATAACACAAATTAAATATAGATTGTACAAATTAAACACAAATTATATGTGGGTTACATACAAATATTCAAATAGATGATGATTAAAAACATAATTTGTTCAATTTTTACAACAATAACATAAAACTGTTGGGTAGCTCTAGGACCCATACCACCCTTAACATGTCTACGACGATAAACTATTCCTCCATGAACCTCATACATAATTGCTTTCAAACTCTCACATTCATCAGTCCCCCTCATGACTCAAGAATTTAATGTTGAAGCATTGGAAAAATCGTGGCACATTTGCAGGACAACGTGGCACGATTGGTTGGTTCAGGCCTGGGTTGCCACTGGAAAAATTGTGGCACGATGCAGGAGCAACGTGGCACGATTCAGACGGATAAGGTATAGTATTGTACTATTACCTGCTCCATTGTGGCACGATGGCAGGAAACGTGGCACGATACTGCATGGGTCTGAACACTATTTAAGGCTTCATTCTTCAAGTTTTGTGTGTGGCTTAGAGAGAGAAACTTGGGAATACAAAGGAGGTAACTTTATGGTTGAGTGTCTTTGTAGTGAGGTTCTCTTGGGTTGAGAAACATTGTAAACACCTTAGGTAGTGAGATTTCACCATTGGAAGGATCAAAAAGCTTCCTTTTGTGTTTTCTCTTAGGATTCATTGAGAAAGTGGGTGACTTGAGAAATGGGTAGAAATTAGGTTTTGTTCTTTGTGAGCTCTTATGCTAATTTCTGGTAACCCCTCTGTATCACTTTCATCTTAGTGGATTGAAGAGTTGCTCACTCCCATAGAGTAGGTCATATTGGACCGAACTGGGTTAACAATCTTTGGTGTGTTTGTTTTCCTTTCTTACATTGCTTATCTTTGCTGCTTTGATTATGTTTGTGATGTTGTTTTCCACTGGGACTTAGGTCTATTTTGTTGTTGTTGTTGTTGCTTGAGGCTATTTTGTCCATTGACTACTATATTCTTTGCTCCACACATCTTTGTTTTTATTGGTGTGATTTTGTCCGAATTTACAACACCCATTTTATTGAATATGGAACCAGAAAATAGACATGGAACTTGTTGTTAGTTCAAGTATGAGAACACTTGGTATATAGAGTTTGGGTTTCGTGTTGTTAAAGAAATCTATTATAATAATGTTCATCATTCAGTGGTGCGCCCCATTAGAGGTGTGTGCAGGTGACTTAAGTTCATGGATCAAAAGCAATTGTAACAACTTGAAAACGGAAATAGAGGCATGTCGCAAAGCTTTGAATGCATGTATAGTAATCAAGTTATGTCTAGTGACCCACATCAACTTGCTTCTTTACGGCAACAAATGATTATTGTTGCAGTAGGCGTGTGACGTCATGGTGGTAAGAGAAATTCATTTTGGGATTTGTTCAAAAAATAAAAATAAAAATTCATTTCAGGATCATTAAAATCAAATAAATAAAAAACTAAAACGAATAAATAATACTCCCAAAATTTATGACAATTAATTAACAATAGGTTCGCAAGCTTCAAATTTATGACAATTAATTAACAATAATCCATGAAGTCACTAGTACCCAGTGAAAAAGTAGAATAAAAAACATAAACATAAACATATTATTTGCATCAAGTCACATAGCACTGCATCCTCGCATTAAAAACAAGGTGGCATTAAGCTCTCAACGCTTACTTCTAGGGTGCTTTGAAACATAGTAAACTTAAAAACACCATTATTTGAATCGTAAACAAGCACAATATTTTTGAGTTCCTGCATACTCCAGCTAGCAGCACTTGGTCATCCTCAAAAGCATGTATTGCTTTGGTCAAGCGATAAGACTTACTAGGAATTGGCATGTTAGAAACAGTGAACAATTTAGTCCAAGACTCTTGAATTCCATATTCTTTCATGACCTAGATACCATGACCAGATATTATGCACAAGCAATCTCTTAACACACTCAAGGTCAAGTTGCGCACATCTAATACTTCATAATCAGGAGGCAAAACCTTTTGATAAGACTCTTTCCTCAAATCAACAGAAACAATAAAGCATAGACTTCTCCATCCGGCATCAATAAAGGTCAGCCAATGAATTTTGTGACTCACAAATTTTCCAGACTGCTCCCTAGAAACAAGACCAAAAGGACACTCTTGAATAAATAATAGATAATATTATCAATCAATATAAATTACAAATAAGGGAAACTATGTAATTTAATATGATAAAAATAATGATCCCAAAATTATTATATTGATTACATAGTTATCATGCCCTTATAATTCTCTTCAACTAAGCAAGTAGCAACCTACATAGTTTATTATCAATCAATAAAATAATAGATAATGCTTTAAATTGCAATATAATTGACTAGAATATAAGGGCATCTATGTAATTTAATATGATTAAATAATGTTATCTTGATTCTTATCATCTACGTGTCAAACACTTGACAGGATATCATGTTCACTCATATCTTATCATTATCCATTTTCTTATCCTATCATATCTTTAAATAGTCTATTATGGTAAGGGTGGTTTATGTCAATAGTACAAAGAAGAATGACAATCCGCGTAAATTCTCTCTTTGTTGTCTATGCAATTGTGTTCATTCCTTTAGTCATGGCTGCCGGTAATAAACTAATTTTATAGCTCAATTTTGTTATATTTCAATGAAAATACTTGCTTAGCTATTAGTAACATGTCTTTGTTTTATAAAATTAGAGATAATGTTTATAGTTGATGTTTAATCTGGAACATGTTTTTATACAAATATCTAAATCTTTCAAACATGTCAAAAATTTCTTTTGAATATTGGGTCATATTTATAATTCTATTAAATTGATTGTTAACAGGTGAGGAAGACTTGCCACTTCACCCACAAAAACTACTGGACGCAATACTGACCGATGCATGTAGTGGTCGAACCTGCTATTATTATGATCCTGTTTGTCCAGGGCTAGGGCATGACGATGCATGTCAACAATTTTGTAAACCAAGAGGCTCCAAAGGTGGTTACTGTCATGAACATATTTGCATGTTGTTGGCCTTAGCTAGAGAGATCTATGTCTGATACTTCTACATTCTCAACGTGTTTGTACAAGTAGATCTACGAAATTAATTTGATTTTTTTTTTTATAAGGACAAGAGAAAGGTTAGGCATCAGGGGAAAACTATCGCATCCCAGCTAGGTTGGCACCCAACAAAAACCCCCATCTTCTACCACCTTTCCAATATGTAATATTATTAGAAAAAAAGGGAAAAATATTTACAAGAGAGGAGACTAGGCCAGAATCCTCAAAAAATAAAAAAGGAAAGCAACAAAAACAGAAACATAAATGACTAAGGGAAACAGTAAATAGGATATTCATTTCTGTCCCTTGAAAAGTCCGCCGCCAAAGAAGAAGGCATAATGGTATACCATACAGTGTCAGTCAACACATGTCCCAATGAAGCAAGCTTGTCGGTACAACAGTTCCCCTCCCAGGAAATATGAGAACAAAGCATCATCATCCCATGTTGAAAACAGTTATGCCACCAATTCCAAAGACGAATAGGAATGACATATGGATTCTTGAAAGCATGCACCACACTAGAAGAATCGCACTCATATTAGACAAAGCAATTCGGGAATCATTATTTCCAATTCCCCGAATATTCCAAAAAATAATATTCATTGAGAAGGCGGAACGGAACCCGATGAGCAGGTTTGATAGGCAACCTTGGTGTTCTTATTCCCTTTCTTTTTCTGAGACTTCGACACAACTGGTATAAAAGGTACATCAGTCTCGGCAGCCTTGGCCATCCAAGCATTCATAAACTCAACTTCTTGCAGCAACTCAGGATCAACACTCGCATCCAGTGCCACAACAAACTTACTAACATCAGAGGTGTCTATTACCAGGTATAAAATAGTTTCTTGCTCAGCCCTATATTCATTTCTAACTGTAATATATTGCAAAGTAAATGGAGGATCACGGTTTACCAAATTATCATTCGGAGGATCTGTTACGGTCTTTGTGATTCCCTTCTCCATATCAAGAGTTATGGCCTCATTGGCTTTTAAGTTGGCCTCCAAAGCTATAAATTCTTAGTAGATCTGCTGCGTTGCACTGGCCCTTCAGGTTCACTTAGGAGATGCTCAACTGACGGACTTGACTGAACTGTTGGCTCCTGCTGTTGTTGCAAGACATTCTCCACCACTGTGGGGGTTGGCTGAACCGTCGGTTGCTGCTGTTGTTGCAAGATAGTGACATTATCCACCACCGTGGGAGTTGGCTGAGCCTGGAATGTTGTCGAGGAGCCAATGCCTGATGGGTTATCCTTAAGAGGAACCCATTCTAGCCTCTTCGTCAGGACATGTTTCTTTCCTTGTGCCACTTTTTCTTTTCTAGGATAGAGTCACCGACAAGCGGTAACGTCATGCCCGATGGTTTGACAGTGTGTACAAAAGTCCGGAATACGCTCATAAACCACTTCAACCGGGAATGCATAACCCTCTCTTTCAACAACAATTTCATAAAAAAAATTGCGAGAAAAATCCATGTTCACAAGTATTCTTGCATAGTGCCCGAAAATGGGCTTGGTCGTCACATTATCGATAAGTAACGGGGTGCCTACCGCACTAGCAATTTCGCGTAATGTTCGTTCCATCCAGTACTCTTGGGGTAAATCCATCAACTTAATCCAAACTTGAGCATGTGTATTTCTTTGCGTGTGCACATTGAAGTCTTGAGTCCATTCAAACAACCGTAGAAGGCCAGGTTTCAAATTCACTGTTCTCATCGCCCAAACAGTTCAAAGATCATTCTCAGAGGCAAAGGAAAATTCATAGTATCCCCTTCCCAAAGAAAGCATCGACCAAGCCCTTATCGTCTTCCATAGCTTCTGTAATTTCAATTCAATGTCCCTTGTCATATATGGTTTATCACCCTTGTTAAGGACGAGACACCACGTAAGTGATGTTTGCAAAAGGCTATGCCTTTTTCATAAATTTCCTGCGATATTTTGATACCGAGTGTCTCCCCTCGAATGATGTAAGGCTGAGGAAGGTTATCATTGGAGGAGACAGGCAGCGTTGCTGTTAGGACCTGAGCAAAAGATGTTGCGGCCTTGGGAGTGGAGGAAGGAGGAGACTGCACCCTAGCAGGTGGTGCAGGGACCACCGTGGCAGAAAGCTCAGCTTGCCAATCGAAAGGCATAGCAGTAGCTGAGCCGCAATCAGAAGAAGAATCCAAATTGAAGAAACGCAAACTAGGAAAGCATGAAACGTATATGAATTTTGGGTTGGAAGCGGCAAAATCCAAATCCAATTGAAAGCATGAAACGCAAACCAATTGAAGAATCCAAATGATTCACGTATATGGATTTTGGGTTGGAAGCGGCAGCACACTAGGAAACCCTAGCAACCATTTTTGGAATAATAAACTATTGGAATATGATATTTGGTTAATTTGAAAAATCAATAATGTAATTTCTATTAGAAATAATATTGCTATGATTTCTTATTACGATTGAAAAGTTATATTTTATTATAGTAGTTAGAAAAATTATGTCATAATAATGACAAAAATTACATTACAACTTTGACTGACGATAATTTTTCAGCATGAACTAAATAGTAAATACCATAAAAAAAATATATCCATTCATGGTGTAATAATAATTTCGGGTTAGATGATTTTTTTTAGGGAATTTCGGGTTAGATGATATCAAGACTCTTACAAAAAAAATTAAGATGATTTTTTAAAATTAATTTATTTCATATTGTTTGATATTTTATAATAAATTAATAATTTTTGAAACAATATGTTAATGATAATGTATATAAAAATAGAGAAAATATGATTTAAATCTTGATTAAGATAAAATGGATCCGCACAGTTTTTCACAGTATTGTGTCCTTTAGATTTCAGTTGCTAAATTATCAAAGATATAAAAAATAAAGGAGAGAAGTGTAGATTTGAACATTAAAAAAGAGGAGAGTCTAATTCAATGCTATCTTGCTCTCATACCAAACATTCTGAGCTATTCATCCAATAATGTCAACTCTTCTGCCATTGTCAAAGACAATCACAAAGCTGAGAGAATTGGGAAGAACTAGACTTTTAGATAATGTGCTTTTCTTTTTCTTTTTTTGATGGAAAACTTGTTGAAAATGAGATAAAGCTTAATAGTCTTCATAAAATAGTTGCCAGTATGTGAAAACTTTAACATCCTTTTATTATATCATTTGATTAAGATTAATTACTTTTTTATAAGACAGTTGGCAAGTAATAAAAGCAAGATTAAATCCAGTAATTGAACATGTACAATATTGCACATCTAATAAAGCAATTGGGTGTACGTTGTTTGATTAGAATGAAAGGCTTGTGTTTTCGATTATGGAGATGAATGGGTCAATATATATTTAGGGGAATCATGGAAGATATGGAAGCGTTGTGTACGGTTCAAAATTATATGGATGGTAAACTTAAACTTTGTAGGATAAATGAAAGATTTCTGCTCATCACCCAGCACAAAAACACTCACGCTCAGCTGAAATTATCAATTTACCCCTGCACTGCTTAAGTAACGCAGCGTGAGTTAACTCACGCAAGTGTTAATTCCAGCGTGAGTTAAGTTGCGCAGCGCATGTTAAGATGCGCTGATTTTAACACTTGCGTTACTTAACTAACGCAAGGGTATTTTTGGCATTTCAAATGGGCGCGAGCGTTTTGTGCTGGGGGAAGAGCAGAAATCTAAATGAAAATGTTATTAAGGGTTGCACCAATTGGAGGTCGGCCCATCTCAAGTTCAAGACTTAGAACATCTTATGAGAGAGTTTGAGAAGGTTTTCCAAGAACTCTAAGGTTTACCCTTAGAAAGGCGACAAGAAAATGTTGTTCATCTATTAGAAGGAATCAGGGCGGTGAATGTACGTCTATACCGATACCCTCATCACCATAAACTTGAGATTGAGAAACAAGTAGGTGAGATGATGTGTGGGGAATATAAAGGGAAATTGTATAACAAAAATTTCATTCAATATATCCTTACGAATGAACATGATCAAGGATCAAATTATTACCTCTTGTAGTGTAGTTCCTTTTATGTCAAATTTCTTTGGACGATCACAAGCACCACTCAATCGGAAGCGCCTCTTCTCAGTAACAGCTTCATCCACAAACAGTGCTAGCTACTACTACCAGATGAAGACTTAGAGAGAAGGGGCGGTTTTAGGGTTTCAGAAATCTAGGGTTTCTGAATATGGTATCAGGTTTTTTCAATGTAAACTTGCTACAACACAGGTTCTATTAATAAAACCACTTGTGTGTTCAATAAGTCAAGCGTTAGACTATTAGTTTTCCCATTCTAACCATTTTTCGCGCGCCCTATTTTTTTATGAAAATGCCCATGTGATTTTCGAATTTTATAATCCGAATTGAGTTTTTCCTTTGTTATGGGGTGGAAGAATGATATTTTCACCAATACGGATTTTATAATCCGAAAACCTCAAAAAATAGGGCGTGTTCCTTATTTTTTCTGATTATAAAATCTGAACACCCTTATTCAGGGGAAAAACAGTTTTACATAATCTGAACTATATCACCATAAATTTTGAGTTTGTATGTAACATGGATAGCCAATTAAGGAACATATTAATCTTCCTAACTCCCATCCTTCTATTTTATGTCATTGTTATTTGTTCTCAGTCAAAAATCTTGTTTTTTGGCTACTTGATTAGATTGCAAAATTAGAAAAAGAAAAAAAATCAGGGATTAAGAATCCCGTAGAAGAGACTTCTTACAGGAGATCACCCCTCAAAATCCAAATTTTCATCGTTTAGACTCATTTTTCATTTTTTTATTCCTCCATATTCTCAGGAAAATCCGAAAAAACATGGATTAGTTTTATTTGATTTTTAGAATTTTTTGGTGGCATTTATATATTGTTATGATTTTATTTGACATGTTTTATCATTTTTTTACCTTTTTTTTGTTGTTTTTAAAAGTGAAATTCGCAACTGCTGAAGTGAAATTCATGCTTATGTATAAGCATAGTTCAGATTATATAATCCGAAATCACATGAGCATTTTTGTAATAAAAAAAAGGGTGCGTGAGGAGGTAACATGGTGCGAAAAGTAATAGTTCAAGCGTTATTGGACTTGTCGAAGCCCAATAACCCATTTGCTGATTTCTTATCTAATTAACTTCACTTACTAAACATACCCCCAAGTAATAAACCCTACTTATTTCTCTCATTTAAATGTCACTTCGTGTGTGACCATGTAAGTTCTTGTCATGTTGACTATAATGTTTTTTTTTAAAGAGTCATGTTAACTATAATGTTGAATCTTATATTTACAGTACCCAAAAAAAATCTTATATTTTTTTTTAAGCAAAAAGAAAATATAATAAATAAAAAGAGAAAGATACAAAGACTGAGAGACGTAGGACCTGACCCAGGAAAACCCAAAAAGGAATACAACAAGATAAAACAACCTAAGTGGATCTACTCTAATCTATCACAACAAAAGTTCACTAATCACAGACGTAACCCAGCGAACCCGCGTACGGGCGCGAAACCAGGTTACAAAAAAAGAATGAAAAGTGAACCTCTGCATAGAACAGTTAGAGTGTAGATATGGCGAATGGATCCACCGCCAACACGGTAGCAAAATCCAAGTGTCAACAGCTCCCTGTAAAATAGCAAGTATAGAAGCTCTTTCGAGCAAGTAACGCGTAGGAACTCAGATTGATGAGTCCAATACGTCAATAAACAGACCCTTTCGGGTTATTGTAACCGACCCTTTCGGGTTTTTTTGCAACTTACCCTTTCAGGTTTTCGAACCGACACCGCAACAAGCAAACTGCTACATCGCTCCCATACCACCAAAAGGACAAAATCCAAAACCACCTGTCTTTGAAAAACAAACACGAAACCACCGGAGACATAAACGAACAAGCCACCCAACAAAGAATCCGGCAAGCACGAACAAACCTACAAAACGAAAAAAAGCAAACACCAGCTGAAAATCTTATATTTAATATTATATACATTAAACAAATATATCACTGTTACCCAAATGACAAGAATGTCAAGTGATGTGACGAAACATTTTCATGATAAATATGTTGTGCATTATTACTTTTTTGCCCTCATATCTATATATATTAAACATAAGATATACTATGTCACCGAGAACAGATCCTCTCCCGTTAAATTTTTCTCTAGTTTCTCCTGTGAATGAATCTCAGCCCTCTGTTTTTTTATTGACAAATCAATGGATATAAACAAAAACACATAAATGTGATGTCGTTTTGGGTCTATTCCTTTCTTCCTCACAAACTCATCTCAGTCCTACTAGTGGTTCACGAGAAGCCAACCAAGTTGCAACTCCATAACTTAGTTTTTTGTCTTCCCATTCTCTATGTTTAATTTTTTGTCTTCAATTTTTTGATAGGGTGTTTGATTGCTTCCATTTTCTTAATAACATCAATTGATTCCTTTCTTGCTGATTATGATTTATTGATTATGAGAGACTATTTCAGATTTAGCATTGACACCAATTCATGTAAATTACTTTGAAACAAATTGGTTGGAAACAATGACAGTTGCTGCTTAGGAATAACTTATTCCAGTTGCCTCGAGTTATTCCAGTTTCAGCATGAAAACCTTTTTAATTGGTGATCGGTTAGTGTCTAACCTTTGGTGCCAAAGTCCATGTCACCTAACTTTTTTTTTTTCTATAAAAAGATGACTATTTTCATTTCAGAAACTTAATTTATTTAATTAGGTATTATAATCAATCTTCACCCAAAAAAACAATTAACATGATCAAGCTTAACCAGGTGGTGTTAAATTTCTACAACATTTCAGTCTAGTGGCACATTCCAGTATTTTTTCAAATCAAAAGTGCACACACTAGGATTATACTCTTAGCAGCATGCTAGGATTATACTCCCAGTATGCTGTTATAGAGGTCGATTGTGAGAATATTGCACATATACTCCCTGCGGATGTAAGAAAAATAGGTCAACAAAAATTAATGTATTGGTACAAAATTTATATTAAATACATTAACTTTTGTTTACTCAGTTTTGTTTACATTTTGGGACGGATGGAAAATGTACTATTGAGAAAACTAATAATCAATGTCACCAACATTATGTACTGTCTTTCATTCCTATTGGTTACGTATATGGCTAGCTACCATCTAATGTACAAAATTAATGTAAAGATCGTGGTCGGCAATTTATAGCCTAAGCAACAACTAGCATCTTACAATATGAATGAATAAGCCATTATATTCTGAGTGGGTTGACTTAAAGCATCATAGAAACAACCAATGAATTGAAACTTCGTTCAAATGTTCAATAATGAATCGAGTGAGAAGAAAAACTACCCCAAAAAAGTAAAAGATATGCGTTTTAGGTCTAATGGACATGAAGCCACACCACACCCAACCTTGTTTTGCTACACAAGCAATATATATCCACCCATGCCCAGCAAATCTTAGTCCATTGTTGACCCTCCGACACTTTATCTTAATAACATTCTCATACAGTAACGTACACATTTATTTACAAAATGAATAATAGTTATTTTGATCATTGAATGGATAACGAATAGATAATAATAGTTCTTCAATATATCAAAATTTTAAAATAGTTTTTGATTGTGCACTTCGTTAGTTAAAATAGTCTCTAGTATTAAAATGTTTCATTAATATTGTCATATTAGTCCATCAATATACTTACTTACTGTCATATAATTTTGTAAGTAGTCACTTATTATCATAACAATCCCTATATGAAAAGATCGATTGTGAACATTGATGGATTATTTTAGAACCAGAGACTATTTTGACTAACGAAGTGCACAATTAAAGTTCGATGCATTAACGGACTATTGTAACTACTCGCTATGCATCTAGGGATCAAAATGACTATTACTCAAATACGTGTGAATAGATAAAAAAAAATGTTATGCTTTTGAATTACGTCAATTAAAATCAGCATTCAACCCCCTAAAATCACCCTTCAACCTTATAAAACGTTCATTGCAAAATAACTTCAACATGAAAAATCTAAAATATGTGTGGACGATATTTTTGGCAAATGCATAGGACAATCTGGATGGCTGCTCCTCGGAACATTTGTAAAACGTTTTTAAATTAGTACCACTTTATATTAAATGACTTCTTCTCCATTTAAAAATTCTCCAATCCAAACATATTGTTATAGCCTTTTCAAACTAGAACTGAACTAAACTCACTACCAAAAAAAAACTAGAACTAAACTACATGCATACGACAAAATTTATTCAATAAAATTTGATCCTTAGAGAGCATCTCTAATGGATATGATTTAAGTAACTCAATTTAGGTAGTTTATATCTCAGGTTTCATTGTGCCATATCATATCATATTTATACAATCCACACTATATGTTTATTTTAATGGTGCATATTTAAGAAACTCACAAGGTATGATAGCTTAATTAATTTTTGTTTGTTTGTTGATTGTAAGGATAATTGATTATATATTCTTGTAGAACAATAACTTAAATGTCCCGTGACCATAATTTAGTTGGTAGAACAATGAATTACTATATGTAGGGGCCGGGATTCGAACCTTGTAAGGTGAATTCTATCCACTAGACTACTGACAAAAAAAAGAACAATAACTTAAATAAGGTACCTACAATTGTTTTGCAACTTGGATTGCCACATATGTGCTCTAATGAAAACAAATATTATAAAATTGTTACATAGTGTTTGAAACTCAATGATGAAACCTTGTTGGATATGCTCTTCTGTGAAGGTTGAAATATATACGCCAAACACGTCATTTCCTTTTTAAGAAAGAAATTAATATCGATACTTGACAAACCTTGCATGTGGGAATAAGATACTATAACTTTAAACTTAGAAATTGAAAATCTTACCCCCACCAATAAAAAGTAAATCGAAAATCTTCAATAATTGTCTTCAAAGATTGATTAACATTTTGTTCTATATATCCATAATTACAAAATTTACTTTATTTTGACGGTGACGCTCAAGAGGAGACATAAGTTTAAGTATATATTTTCTAATAGTCAACGGTCCATTTGATTGCTATTGTTAAGTTCTTAATGTATATTGAAATCGTCTCCATGTGACAACTACTGTATGAAATTATTTAATACTTTCAAACTACATGAAACCACTCAGTATTTGTTAGCATTCATAACAACAACAACAACAAAAATTTAAGGTCCTTACACAAGAATAGTTGTTATTTTATTGGGAAAAATGATTATCATTTCATCATAGTTACTTTAAAATATCTAGAATTAATAGTTAATTATGATTTTTTTTATAATAAAGTATAGATTATTGTATACTGTATAGAATGGTAAAGTAAAAGAAATATAATACCATGAAGTCGGTTACAAAGAATACAAATGCTTACATGAAGACATGCTTGAAAGTTAATATGCATTTTGTTGGCGGACCATGAAATATTTTCAGTGTCAACATTCAACACATTCATAATTTCTTATTTTGTTGGATTAGAAAGTTATAGCCTTGCCGTACAAGCTACAAAAGTGCCTCTATTGACCTCAAAATTCTTTCTTGTTGAACTTGCATGTCCTCTTCTATTAGAGATAAATATATTTTTTTCTAACAGATTTATTAATAGATATGTATACGTAATCACACGATAAAGCCAAAGTATAAGTAGTACGTACTAGTACCGCTACCGCTACCGCTACCGCTACCGCTACCTAGTAAACAATGAAAATACTTGAGTGTTTTTCAGGTTTGATGACTTTAGTGTATTTTAAATGAGAGAGTAATAAAAGAATGATTAAAATAAAATTATTATGATGTAAGATGATTATTGGTTAGAAGAGAGATAAAGACGAAGTCATCAAATACAAAATCACTCATGTATAACCCATAAACAACAGTACAAGGAGTATTCTATCGTTCCCAGGAACCAAAACTCAAAAAAACATCTTAAAAACTCAGATTCTCAAGAGGCGCTCTCTAGGATTCACCCACCTCTCATAAAATAAGCAAGAGTGCCACTTGATTTGGCTAGAAACCGTTGCCAAGATACATATTGTTGGATATGCTCCACCACCTCCTCCATTTTGACCAACTTATCCAAAGAAAATTCCACCATTTCTAGCCCTACAAATAGACCAAAGAGTGATATGTCAAATCAACATCAACCTCTTTTGCTCCTTACCTTTCCTTGAATACAAGCACCAAATTTGAAACTAAGGTAAAGAGATTTCCAAGTAACACCAACACCACTATGTACCACTTAAAGATTTTGTACCAAATTTCACCCGCAAAGTGGCATTTGAGAAAAAGATGATCTTCCAACTCCGACACCTACAAACACATTTACATTTACCCTTCATTCACATTTACCCGTTTACAATGAAGATTCACTCTTATTGGGAGACGTCCAAGTAGCATTTGCCAAGAGAAGACGATAATTTTTTTACAAAGCATAGCTCTTCTAAAGATGACCGAACAACAACCCCTCGACCGATCCCACCAAAGAAGAAGGGGAGTAGAGTTTACTCGGACAAAGTTAAAAAAACTTTAACAGTTAGATCACCTCCTCCCTCGTACAAAGTTACCCAACCATCTTTGAAATGAGAAATAGTAACCACGTCAATAATCATTCGAAGGTTGTCTAGAAGAGTTACCTCCTACTCAAAATGCTCCATTTGTCAATTCAAGACCCACTTCCACACCCCATTAACCCATTTCCCCATCTCTTTGCTAAGATTTTTTTATTTTTTGTTGGGACAATGCAAAAAGTCTCAGAAAGACAATCCGAAGAGGTTGACTATCCACTCACACATCATGTCAAAACCAAATTCTTCGACCTTTTTACGAATAGATTCCCTCTTTTTTCTACATTGATTGTTTATATAAATTAAATCCTTAAAAAAAAGTATATTTATATTGTTAATTCAAATCATAATTTATCACATTGGAGAGGATTAATCCCTTCTATGACCCAATTACACTTGGTCGGTCTTTCTATACTATAACAAATCAATCTAAGCCAAATAAAAGAGAGGGATATTTCTTCCTAAAAGAAAAAGAGAGGGGGATATTGCCCTTTTGTTCGTTAGCTGTTAGAAGATCCAAAATATAACTTTCCGCCAAGGAATTTTCTATCTCTACTCTTCACATCAATCCCTTTCCCTCTAAGCTACTAATTTTCTACCACTTGATTTTTCCTTTAAGAATTTTTCACTATTGACTAGTCTTAAATCAAAATTTAAACCTTAATAAACACACCTAACAGCTTCAATTCAACTACCACATAACCCCTTTGAGGAACGGTTGGCATTTTGAGCTCAAAAGTACTTCAAATTATAATAATATATACGTGTTCATCTTCGCATTATAAATGGTTTCATCTTTTTGTTGTATTAATCAAAAGCTAAAAATGAAATTAACAAGTTTTCACGAAGATGCTTAAGGATGAAGCCTGTTAGTCTTTCCAATTAATTCTCACCCGTGCAAGAAAATATATCATCCACTAGATTTGTCATTGACTATTTGTGCCCTCCTTTGTTTTACAAATTTCTTAGTATGTGGGTCTTAATATATTATTTTAATTAGATATGTGATACTCTCAATGATTTTACACATGACTATTCACATTACGAGACCATAATAATCTAATAGATCTTGGATCTTGAGAAAAAAAGCTTTCCATTTTCCATTGGTATGATGATAGCTCAATAAGCAATCCTAAAATAAATTTTTTAAATGGTAAGTGAAAGTTCAATGTTTGACATTTCTTTCCATTTCATGTTAAAAGTTAAAATAGTGTGACTCAAGATAAATACAATTTTTTCGTACAAAATTAATTTTGTTTATTAGAGAAAACTAAATGATTACAACAATCATTTAAAAAATAAATCTAAACTATTCAATAATATATAAACAAAATTGAAACATTTAATCATGTTTTATCATTTCACCACATCACAATATCACTTTTTTAAAATATACTTACATCACAGTTGGACGTATACCAAAAATGTGTTTACTAAATTCTAAAAATATTACGTTGGTTTTATATTAATATTTGAAAGTCTTGATTAAAATATATACCTAAGGCCCTAAAGGGGACAGAATACAAAGCTTTCATTGAATAGAGGAACCAAAATCCGTGAAAATTGACCAATTTATAAAATCCACGTCTTAGCATAGACCCATTAAATTCGGATCTACTTAACCTAACTCATGGGGATGTGTATGATTATTAGCCTTAATACAGCCATGTACTGTCCCTTTCTATATGTTTATTTTGTTAATTAATTGTATTTGGTTTATTATATAGTACTAGTAGTACTATTAAATACCGCATGCCCCTCATTCTATACTGTTTCTATAAGGCCAATTGAGTGTGTCGGCTATGTTTGACTTTTCATGACCAAAAAGCCCCTAACATACTTTCCATGTTTGACTCAACATATTGAATCAATAGGGGTATATTAGTCCTCCCATTATGTTCAAAGTCTTTGCCAAATCATGTATTAACAATTCGATTCCATTCCCTTTGATTTCAGATTTGGATTAGATGCATTGTGAGTGATCGTATGCAGGTACACACATCTCAGCCTTCTAATCATGTATAAAAGTCAAGTATAAAATTTGGACTGTTCAACTTTAATCGGACGGTCGAGATACACATGACAACATGCAATCACAGAATGTAAATAATTAATTTTTTATGAGAAGAAATATTTGATAAAGCATGATCAAACTTTTGACATCTTTTCTTTACATTTTTTCACCGTCTTAATTGTGAGTTTACGTTGATTAATATAAAAAAGAATTATTTTGCATCGACATATGTTAGTCGGTTATGTTAGTTTTCAGGTTTCAACCATATATCTTCGAGTTAGTACATCTTCGTTGTCCCTCGACTCATCAACCAAGTTATTTGCTTGTAACAATATTTGAAACTCCTAAGAGTCTGTGTTGATGTTTACTCTCTTTGTCACTATCTACCATTAAATATTTGCCACCCCACCACCCCTGATCCCATGCTAGTCCCTACTCACACCATTGATATACAGCTATCATTGACCATTTGATCAAAATCAAACGCCAATGAGTCCATGACCTACCACTCTAAATTCACACAAAGACTTGACAAGTGTTTCATAAATAACACCACATTTAGTATTCACATGTTGATACCTAACCATGTCCATATAAATACACAACATAACACAAGACTACTTTGCACAAAATTATTCATTTTCATTTCCATCCATTTGTTTTTATCTTATAACTTTTCAATATGAAACACTTCCATTTCTTTCTCCTCCTTTCTCTTCTATTCCTCACACCAAGAGTTTATGCTATAAGGATTAAATTCTCAAGCCCTTCTTCTACTTCAAGTCATCATGCTTTTCATATTCCATTTTTCAATTCTCCAAGCAGAAGCAAAGGTAAAGAATTCAAGTCTCAGAAACGCAAAGTGCCTACAGGATCCAACCCTTTACACAACAAGAGATAGTTTGATTTCTCATCAGGTTTTTGGTGGCAGAATCCATTGTTCAGTAGTATAGTCACATATATGTTTATTTATTTGTCATATATTAAAAAAAAACATAACTATTTATATGATATATGGTAGCATAATTTAGGTTGCATTTCTTTGTGATATTAATTAGAAATAGTTATTAGTTAGTTAGATTTGTAGAGACTAGAGAGAGAGTCTTGTACAGAAGGTAAATAGGATTTTGAATTTTTTGATATATGAAAGAATTATGAATTTAATTTCTCTACCTTAACAATTGTTTCCTGTTTCATTGCAAATTAGAATCACAAAACTTAAGATTGCAATTTTATGCTTCATGCCATCAATTTTCTTCTTTCCATGGTTCAATTCTTTTAAAGGGTTGCCATAATTGACAATTTTGTGCATGTCAAATCACTTTGAAGGTTTTATCTATTTCTTGGTGTTGACTTTAGAATATTAATTTTTATTATTTAAATTTGGTGGCTAAAGTTACATATATACAAGTAAATATTTTCCATTCTTTTTTTCTTCCTTAGTGTTTAAAATGTTTTGATGTTATCCGATATGATTTTGTCTATAGAATTGATTTTAACAAAGAATTTGTAACCTCAAACTGATATTCAATTCACTTTAACCTTAATCAATTTCATATAATCAATTCATCTAAAATTGATTTTTGTTACCGTTGAATCAAACACAATAATTTCTACAAAATTAGTACTAGTTCAACCAAATTGGTACTAATTATCTTTTGTTTTTTTGGAGGAAGAAGGAGGGGGGACCTAATTTTGAGTTCAAAAACATTATGAAAATGAAATAACATAATTGAGACATGAATCATCTAACAGTTCACTCATTATACCCCCTGTGCTATCATAGGCCCCAAACCATGAATGCACAGTGTTAAATACCCATTACTTCACACAACAACCATGCAAATAATTTAGATATATATAACTCCACCGTATCTTGTGCACAGAAAAGAATATTTGTTGGCAGATGATACACTTATAGAATCCACATGCTCTCATCTTACCTACATAACATTAAGGTTGTACCTTTTTTTTTCCTCTTTAATTTTTACCTTCATGTTAGTAAAAAATGGTTGTTCTCCAAAATGGTAAGGCAAGTTAGTTACAATGAAAAAGGTACAAAATTAAACTTTCTCACTTTCATGCAACCCAATGTAATTGCATTAAATAACTACTCTCGACCATCGATTTGAGATCGGTTTGATCGGTGAATTCATATTACACTTTTTTTTAAAAACGAACTCATATTACATTTTTATCAAGTACATGTTTGGTTACACTTTAGGTGGAACTAAAAATGATTCAAAACCACTATAATTGATTTTGATATATTTCGTTCGATTAGAATTAATTTTGTATTCATAATTGTTTCTAAATTGAAGTTAGAATTTGAATTTTTTTTAATCTAGAATTGATTTTATTCAAACTTATTGTTCAATTTACATTTATATAAATGTATATAACCATAAATCACTTCAAGTAACTTTTAACTAGAATCAGAGAATCTACTTTTTATCACTAAACACCAAAAAACACCAAATTATGTTCAAATAATTTTCATGGTTGATTTAATTTGGGACCGTTTGGATGTACAAATTTCCCTAATAAATAGGTAACAAATTGTTTGGTATTGGTTAATGGTTAATGAAATTGGAATGTAGGGTTTGTTGTGGTCCACACAGTGTGAGGAATAAGTGCCACAATACTAATTTTGGTTACAGGGTACCCACCAAGGCACCACCACCTCCAACTATAGCCTTTTTGATGTGCGCGTGTTGATTTTTTTTTAATACTATGGTTGAGGGAAATAATTGTGTAGTTGGAAAATAAATAAAAAGTTATGTACCATAAACTATTGGGTAAAATGGATATATAATCAATTCATAAACTATTGGGTATTGAAAATACTCAAGAAAATATTGCAGATCTAGAACTTTTGAGGAGGAGGATTTTAGAAATCATCCTCATTTTAAATTTGGAAGCCTATCATTCGACAATCTTGTGATAATTAATAGACTTTTTGTTTTATGATTTGTAGATGTGATCATTAAGAGCACATGTTAGGTACTGCAGAATTGTGAATAATCATTACTTAAGGAAATGAAAATATGTTAAATTGCTAGAAAATATATTCAATTGGCAATTGCATTGATGGGTAATCTATGATGACCACATGACTAACAAAAAAAGCTATTATAATTTTAAAAATCTAGTAATAATTATAAGAAAAAACAAAAACTAAGGGTCCATTTAAACATTTCCTTTTTTCATTTTTGTTCATTTTATGATAAAAGATCTTACACTAGTCTATAAATCTTATTTCAACTTATAAAACGTCGAAATTGTTAGGTTGGATGACGTGATCGAGGCTTAACCCTAACCCTAGTACTTGTATGTATGTGAGATTCAATGATTATTTGTTAGAGTATATCTATAAAAAAAAAAAAATATGCTAGTTAGGGATAACAAATTTGTAGAAATAATAAAAAATGTTTTTTTATTATATATTTTCATGGTTTCCATGAAACACAGACAATTGTTCATTCAAGTATCTCTTATCTCTTTGTTTTTTTTTTTAACAAGGTCTTATCTCTTTGTTATCGAATAAGACTAACAAAAATTTCATAAAAATAGAAAATGTTTTCATTTTCAGTAACTAAACAAAACTCTAAAGTTGTTAAATAGATTAAATGGAAGGAAACAGCTATGTGTTGTTTCTTTTGTTAAAGATTCAGTCGAAAAGACATAATTGAATTCTTAACTGCGTCTTAATTTTATTTTATAAATTTAAAATATCAAACTTGAATTCTGAATCGTTCCATCTAAATAAAATGATTGAAAAATACGAGTGTGAGTGCGATCAAAGGGTTGTGACTACACTGTCTACAGACTATCCGAATTCGCAACCATTTATTTCCACTTCAACTGAATCAGCATTAAAGACCGCAAGCAACACTGCATACCCTAAAATCACAAATTGACATTTCTAAAGAGACAATATTACTTCAGACCATGGAAGCACATAAGGCAAAGAACTAGTACTCCTTTTAGTATATAATTAAGTGCAATCTTTTGAGAAGCAGTCATATGGCTAGTGTACATGTAACTATTAACATGGTGAAATAAAACAAAGAGTGAAGATCCATTTTAATTTGGAAAACAGAAGCAACTTATAGTCTTCGATAAGCAATAAATTGAGATTGTTACTGCTCTGTTTACGCGTTATTCAGAAGGATGTGGTGTTGTTGCTTGCTTGGATTTATCCTGTGTTGCTTGTTTGAGGAGTGCTCATTTTTGTTTACTTTGACTATGCCTTCTATTTTATTATTGTTTATTTAGTGTATTATTGTTGCAACTTGCAACACTCTTCGTTTATCATTTTATGCTTTTAAAAGTACCATATCGGCATTATTTATCAAATGATTGACCAACAAATGCAAGACATTGAAAATTATATAATAACTTTTATTATATAGATGATGTTTTTCAATTATAATATGCGATGTAGATCAAATTTTGCTGTTAAATTGAGTTTAAACGACTATGTTGAATAGATACACAATACTAGTATGAGGGGTCTGTAGCTCATCTATTAAAGGACGTAAGGTGTAAATGTTTTATTTTTTGAGAGAGTAAGGTGTAAATGTTTATGGTTCAAATCTTGACAATAGAAAAAAAATAATAACATAACAACTAACATGATAACATTTATTATTAAAAAACCAATAATTGTATATGTGTTTTATTTTATTTTTTGAAATAAACATCATTTTGAAACTTATTTTAAATTCATATATAAATTGAAAATGTAAGCTTTGACACGATCCAGCGATGTTAAATTTTTAATTTATTTTTGATCTCGTTACAATTCTATCTGATCAAAGAGATTAGTCTCTTATACCAGTTTTACACCTAAATTCCATATATAAATTGAGTCGTCACTACTCATTGTTTCACCTCATCAAATACAAAGGGATTTTTTTCTCTCCAAGTATTGGAATCGGTCAAACCATGGAGATAAACATAATTCTTGTATCCCAAGAAACTGGATAATATTTTTTGTGCTCTTTTGTCTCTGCATATATGGTCAAGATCAATCAGTAATTAATATTAAAAGTAAATAGAAAACGGGGATGAACATAATTCTTGTTTCCCAAGCAATTTCATAATATATTTTTTTAGTGCTCTTTTTCCTTTTCATATAGTCCTGATTAATAATTAAACTAATGTAAATGTTGAGCTTGAGATTGACTATGGAGATTAGAATCATAACAAGTATCGCAACAACAATTGCACGCTTACTGTTAAGAATGATATAGACACTATGAGCAAGTACTAGAGCAATAAAATTGAGGGTGATGCAATTGATGAAATTGGAGACTTTTATGTCACCTTCAAATAATGACACCAATTCTAAGATAGAATGTGATTAAGAATTCGCATGAATTAGATCTAAACTTGACTTTTTACAGGTTTTAGTTCTTAGTCCCCATGATTTTGTATTCATTTTATTAGTAATATTCTTTGCACATTATTTTTTTTTTAAAACTAAAACCGTAATGCTTATGAAAAGAAACTAAAGTTTCTTGTAAAAAATAAAAAAAAACTATTTGTCGAATACAGTATCTTATAAGACAATCAAAATATATTCGTGAATAGGTCTAGTCGTTTATTTGACTTGGCTAAGAATCAGATTTGTTTGTGGCAGATATGAGTCAGTTAGGCTAGGGGGGAGAGGCGTGGAAGTGGAGGTCCTGGTTAGAAAATGTTGTTTTTTTTTCTCCATAATATACTCCCTCCGGTCTTAAATATAAGAAAAGATTCATTTTTTGGGTTCATTGAATAGTTAATATATTTGCTTTACAATGTAGACCAGATACATTAACTACTCAATGAACCTAAAAAAGAAATATTTTCTTATATTTGAGACCGGAGGGAGTATTGTTTTGCAGGAAAATGTTTCTGATTGTTGGAAATGACTAATTGATCAAATTAAACGTTATTCTATCAGTGGAGTTTATCAGTTGTTCACAGCTGTAGAAGAGGTCGGGTTTCAGTTGATAAAAATTGACATAAGCTGGTTCCTTTAAAGGTTTCATTATTCATTTGACCACCTATTCCGCAGCTATTTACCAACAAAAGATCATCTTACACGACGAGGGTATTATACAAGCAGAAGCTAATGTTTGTGTCAGTGGGTGGTGCTCAGAGGAGACATCTGATCATCTCTTTTTATGTTGTAATTACTTTGGAGGATTGTGATATCATATTCGGAATTGATTAAGCATATCTTCAGTTGATACATTTCAAGTAAAATATCATTTTTCCTTCCAAAAAAAAAGTAAAATATTATTTTGTGCAGTTTGGTTAGACATGTAGTTTTCCTTGTTCAACTCATTCTTTCTTGAAGTTGATATGCCACATAAAGTTAAGCTATTGTCATTCTTGTGGTTAAAGGTAAAAATTTCTACTTTTACTTTTGATTATCATTATTAGTGGCTTTACCATTTATATTGTATGAGAATCACTTTGTAATTGTTTCTTTCTTTTCCTTGTCGGTCTGTTTTGTTTTTTTTTTTTTTTGACAAAAACAAAACGGTATTCATTCATTCAAATTGATAGGGTACATCAGATACAAACATCGCTAAAAACATAAAGGGTGAATCTGCGAACAAACTCACATCACCCAAGTTAATAGCATACAACGGCAAAATGTCTACAAATAATATGATAAAACCTAAGTCACCAAAATACCCATGCTTCCGGATCTGCAACGTTGACGTCCAAATCATTGGTTGAATTTGTAATTGACTGATGTAGATCTTTCAATA
>Ga0228711_1003780_pt1 | contig 23496 bp, 12 predicted proteins | sample MedpolnodulmetaG_2_FD_177996 | JGI IMG/M metagenome (GOLD analysis project Ga0228711, IMG submission 177996) | Root nodule microbial communities from Medicago polymorpha collected in Santa Monica, California, United States - brown nodules | ecosystem: Host-associated > Plants > Roots > Nodule...
TGACTGAAAGGGTAACGGTGTAAGCTTTTAACAACTTAAAGGACCTATCTGAAACCTTAAAAACTTAAAGGACCTATATGTTACTAACATGAAACTTAAAGGACCCAGGGAGGTATTTGGCCTATAAACATTAAATGTCGAAATTTTGTGAATTGCGGGTTTGAATTTACTATCCAGTTAGGGCTACAATGAACCCTGTGTTTGTGTCAATTTAAACATATTTGCATTAGACTTGATTCATGAATCAAAATATTTGAACTTTAAGTTATATATAATTTAACTTGTTTGGTTTATAAGTTAACTCGGTTTCTTTAAAAAAAAAAATTTGACTCAATTATACATAATTCTATATTTGAGTAGGTATAGTGTTGTTGACTTGAGACTCTGAGTGCGCTAGTTTTAGTTTCGATTCTCTAATGATAATTCTGATGGACAGATTTGACTTCTTCAAAAAATTATTCTATATATTTTTTTTCTACATATGTCATATTAATGCAAGTCGTCTGAAATTTATATTTGTATCTATATTTTGTAAGTTTGAGGATAACTTTTATTTGAATTAAATTTTTGCCTTTTCAATAAAACATTAATTTAAAAGGTAAAAGATCTAGATTTCTTTATTTTTTTGACAAATAACAAATTTGATTTATGAATTTTTGTAAGTTTGAGGATAACTTTTATTTGAATTAAATTTTTTCCTTTTCAATAGAACATTAATTTAAAAGGTAAAAGATCTAGATTTCTTTGTTTTTTTGACAAATAACAAATTTGATTTATGAATTATGTGATTAGAGTAAATAAGCTGAATTGAGTTGATAAACTTGAAAATGAGTTGAGTTCGAGCAAAAAAATAAGTTTGTACTAAACCCGAATCAATTTTTAATATGAACTATAATTGTTATCGAGTCGAGCTGAGGCAATTTCGTCTCGGTTTGTTTTCAGCCTTATCTCCAACTTATAAAAATGTACTTGCAATTCCTTAAAAAAGTGTACTTACAACCTTTCATTGTCAAAAATAATGTTATACTTGGTGAATATTTGTTTTTGTGGCGAAAAGAATTGACTTTGAATAGATTGATTCCGTAAAATTTATTTTAGATAAAAGTGGGTTGAATGTAAATTGATTTGTTTTTGGATGTATTTATATAAAAATAGATATAACAATAAATTTAAGGCTAAAATCAATTGTAGAAAATAAAAGTTACAAATTCCAACTTCAATCAATTCTACAAGCAAAATCATTTTCTTTTAAATCATTCAAACATGATAAAATCAATTACAATATTTAAAAATAACTTTTGAACCTCCAAAATTGAAACCAAACATATGCTAAGTAACATAATTGTTTTTTTAGTAGCTTTTATTTTTTGCGATGTTTATTTTTAAGTAGCATGGTGACTAGAAATTTACCTTTTTTTAAGTTTAATAAGTGAGATGTTAGATGTTCGAACCTCGACCGTCGCGTATAGTATTCAATATCCATACCAATTGGTTAAGCTTACGGAGACAACATATTAGGAAAAAAAAAACATTTTATTAAAAAAAAACAAAATTGTCTCAAATAAAAAGCTATTAAGAATAAATTTTCCAATTTTTTTTCTTTCTAAAACAAAGAAATAACACGTGAACTAGTTATAAATCATTTTTTTAAATAGTAAACAAACAAAATAACTTCAATGTTTTTTTTAGTTAAAACAACCGCGCACTTTTTTTTTTAAAATGGTCTCCTTTATAAACTAAGGATCACAATCTAATATCTATAGCCAATATAATTCACTCATTAGACACGAGGGAAATAAGGGGAAAGAGATGAAGTATATGTCAAAAACCAACGTGGGGCACAAGTGAGTTGGTCTGGCAAGAGCATGAGCAAGTATATTTATTGGTTAGAGGTGTTGAATTTTGGCCTGGCCAAATGGACTGAACTGATTGACCTGTAATTCATGATGGTTAGAGGTGTTTCATCTCTTTATCATTTATAAGGAGATAAAGAGATCAAAAAATAATCCCATGCAACCCATAATGGTTGAGTTGAGCTTGATAATTTCCAAGTAATTGTTTTAGAGATGAAGTATATGTTTGACATATATATACCCCTCCAACAATTTCTTCATTAATGTTTCCAGCATTTTACACTATTTTTATTTAGATTAAATTATTATGTGTTTAAACTACACGTGGTTTAAATTACACATCTGAGTTGCACTAATGGGTTACATACATAGTTTTGTGCAAACCTAGTAAACACGTAAATATAAAAATATGTTATGGGACTATATATATTACAATTATAGTCTCCCACCTCTCACTTTTGTGGTTTTGTAAAATCTAACAAATTGAATAATGAATATGAATATTATTTTCAACTGTGACATTTTTCCTTTATTTTACGGATTAATCAACTTATTTCATTCAGGGCCGGCCTAAAGGTAAGGTCACCAAAACCCTAACTTTAGGCCTCCCAACAAAAATTCATTTTTTTATTAGATTTTACAAGCAAAAATGCCTTATATTCTAATAAAAAAGACCGCATACATTCAACTTTACTTTAGACGCCGCTTGTTTTTAAAAATTATTAGGCCGGCCCTTATTTCATTTCATCTTGAATCAAGTGGATAATGAACAAATTATTAGGAGCATCGAACAAAGTAAGTTGGCCGGCTGACAACATATATTAATTATCTAGATATATTATGAGCAACCATGTATATTAATTTTCCCCTAAAAAGAAGTTACACCTTGTAACCCTCAAATTGTGATAAAAAAAATCCTTCATATATAAAACAATATCAGTTGGTTAATTAGACTCAAAGATGACATTAAGATAACTCAAATTAGTAATGGAAAGCTTGTAAGAGACCAAAAGCTTCTCCTTCACTTTAACACAAGAAATCAGGTGGATGTTATGAAAAAGCCATTCACATTCATAATACTCAATTTGGTAATTCAACTATATTTTTTAAATATTAACACAACCCATCAAAAACTTTAAAATATGTTCCACTGTTCTCACGACTAAATGATGCTCTAAGACAAGTGTCCATTCCAACATGAGAATTATAATAAGGGAATTACTTTTCCCACCCTGTGGCTTTCCTCACGCGCCCTATTTTTTTTTTCAAAATTACTCCTGGTCTGGATTTCGTTTTCCCTATTGACCGATCATATGACCCATGATGGATTTCCAAAGAGGCCTCTTTCTATGAAAGGCCAACGATGGAAACACATCGTTGTGGAAGAGAAGAGGAGAAAGAAGAAGATGTGACTATTTTTGAGAAAATGAAGGCTATTTATAGGGGAGGGAGGGTTAAAAAAACGTGTGGGAAGCCATAACTACAGTCAAAAAACGTGTAAAAACACGTTTTTTGACTTTACCACCGTTCAAAAACGTTTGAAAAACGCTTTGTTTGTGGTGCAGACCACCGGTCAAAACTTCTGGTGCAGTCCGAATTATATAATCCGGATTACACATGGATTTCGGATTACATATTTCGGAAACATACGATTATGGCGTGGACCAAAGGGAAACTTGGGACTTTGTAAATGGTGAGTGTTGGTTCGGATTTTAGAATCTGGATTGCTTCAGCATTGGATTCTTTTTTGTGGCCCAAATTGCACCGACAATTTTTGTGGTCCACAACGTCTAGATACCTGTATAAATAGGGGTCCCTGTTTTCATTACAAGTAAACTACACCATAAAAAAAACATCATGGGATTCCCTGCCTTTGATCCGAGTACCAAGCTAGCAGCAGTCTACTACAACGGTGGAACACCACCCCATCTGTTTAGGATTCGCAACGATGTCACCCTCTCCAGGCTGAAGGATGAGTTGGATCAAATCAACCGTCAACTCAACCACAGAGACACGAGAAGGGTGGTCGTGTTGACTATCGATGTCTATTTTCCGACTCAGCCGGATCTCTTCGTTTCAGCCGGATGAAACTCACAAACGATGACGACGTGACAACCATGTTTTGCTCAGCACAGTACTAGAGGACCGATCGAGTTGGACGCTTCGTTGGTTAGATCTACTGAATAAATTCTGAAAAGTTTGCATCGGCCCAAGAACTACGAAGAGATCAGGGCTCTGCTGGAGGGACTAGAGGAGGAAGAAGTTAGTTTAGATGATCCGTGATAATGTGCTATGTTTTAATTCATCGCGTGTTTTATGTTGTTTTAATTGTGTGTTAGTTATGTGTTGTTGGATTAAGTCGTTGCATTATGTTTTGAATGATATATATATTATTTAAACTTTCATTATGTATTAATTTACGTCAAAGATGTTCATTTAATCGATAAAATAAAATAAAAATATGCATTCCAGATTATGAAATTCGAATTCACCTTAGGCGTAAGTGTGTTCCGGAAAACGAAATCTGGAATACCAAGAGTTTATATGGTCCACAACATCCAAGGACCTCTATAAATACACCATCTCCGATTTTCAGCTTCAATACCAACAAAACACACAAACACACCAAAGAAAACCATGCAAATTTTTTTCATTAAGCTGAGGATCTTTCTCACGCTGTCACAAATAGATAGCTCTCTATTTGACGGCGTGATGAAGATCTTTGTAATGCCCCGGATTTTGGTCCAAAACATTACGCCTAAATCATTTTCATTTTTAGAAAATCACTACTACTTTTGTTTCTTTAAGAAAAATAAGACTATTTTTTTTTCCCTTCAATCAATCGGTAATAAATTCTTAATAAATCCTACACGAAATTCTTTATATAATTTAATTAAAATTCTTAAACTAAATATCCTTCAAAATTACATCTAAAATTACAATTCAATTAAAAACCCAATTTGTGTCCCCGTCGCGCTTCAAGTAAAACACCAAAGTAAACACGTCTCTTCATGTTCATGGGTACCTAAAATGTTGGTGTAAAGGGTCAATTTCCTTATCCAAATTGGTTCATACTCAAAGCACAAGAAACAATGTTATAAAATAGATGATATCAAAACTTCTCAATCAAAAAGAAATAAGAAGAATACATCCAAGTTATATCATTTAGGGGTAAAATTCACACACATTTCTTTTGCAAAAAAATTAGTTTAATCAATTATCAGAACACAAAAATATAACGGACTCAAATGATATGATGCATAAGATGCATGCTCCTAAAAACTACATGATCCGGATATAATTCCCGCCACTAAGGCATCCACACAGAATATAATTGTAATCATGCCACTAAGACATCCACACAGATGCATATGTCATGCATGATCATGAAAATGCACACCAAATCCCGCCACTTAGGCACACAATGCAATATGACATTTACCCGCCACTAAGGCACCACACAGAAATAATTATATATCTCACATCACCATAAACATGATCAAAAACAATCATTCCAATAAAACTCACATTTTCATCTCTTTTCATTTTCCTTAATTAATTAAAATCTAACATGTCTTTCTCAACATCACAAAAACATACAAATATCATTCCACATCACATCATACACAACTATCATATAAAACTATATTAAAATAACAACTCTTATAAAATATTAGATTTTACCACGTAAAGAAATATTTTAATTGTTTTTCTTTTTAAAAGACAAAAATTGATACCACTATTTAATAACATAGTCCTAACACTTAGTAAGAAAGTATGGGAAAAAAGCCCTTACCTTATACGCTTTATTCCTTAACAAGACTTCTAGTTGCACACAACCTAACGAGGCTTCTAGCTAGTTCAACAAAAGAGCTTGCAATAGAGAAAGAACTTGAAACTTCAAAAAGGAGACATAGTATTAGGGGCAAAGTGGAGGCAAGAGGAACAAGAGAAAAATAATGAGAAGGTCTTACCTTGATGTTACATGCAATTTGAAGGAGAATAAGACTTTGGAATTTATTTTCAATGAGCAAGTGGGTCATTGAGAGAGTTTCAAGAGAAATCGAAACTAGAGAAGATATATATATTGTTATATGCACATATATGAGTGAGGGGCAGCGCTACCGGGAAGTGAATCAATGAGAATATATCTCAATTCTCCAAAAGCGTGTAAAATTAAAATGAAAGAGTCTGAGGGAGGGAGTGTGGCGTTTTGCTGTTTTATGTGTGTTGAGACATAGCAAAATTGAGGACTAGTGGGAATCAAAAGTAGAGGAAACGTGGGTTAATGCTTTAAGACTAAGTCTTGGTGAGGTGTGCATGATAGTACTAGCTTGCAGCAAAAATTAAGGATAAACATGACTTAATCTACATTTTTAGTTTCACGTGTTATTAGTGTTATTCCACTGACTTGTTTATCATACTAAGCAGTTAACCACCCAACCTACACACACGTTTTCTTCTTTCTCTAACTAACTCCCATCTATATATTTATTTATTTTTCCTTTCTCTGGATTCATGCCGTCACCATATATATACAAATTCTTTTAATAACTAAAACTATTAAAATAAGTTCCTATTAGGATAACTGCATTTACTAAATACATATATGGTACTAATCTAAACTAGCATATTATACCTTTAAGTAAAATAAATAGACTCAAATATCAATCATTCAAAATAACCTCTAACACAAAGACAAAAAATAAACAAGTAGGAGGTTAGCCAATCATAGTCACACTAAATTGATAAATAAAATAACTAGACAAATAATAAATCTCAATGTTCCAATTAATTAAATACAAATAGAGGGGGTTACCACATATAATATATATAAAATATCGGGATGTTACAATCTTCAGCATGCTGTCAAAAATACAAACAAACACACCAAAAAGACCATAGCAAATTTTTGTCATTGTGCTGAGGATCTTTCTCATGTTGTTTTAAATATATAGATCTCTATATATCAGCATGATGAAGATCCTCAGCATGCTATCAAAAATATATAGATACTCCTTGGTGCCTCCTTGATAGATAGATAACTCAAAAATATCAAGAGGTTTCTATGAGTTCGGTCCTACTGCCTGCCAGATGAATATGTCATTTGGCAAGGCAGCAGGATCGAACTCAAAGAAATCCTCTTGAAAACACCTTCCCAAAAGATTCAACATTTCTGTTATTATGTTTTTTTTACTGTTAATTTGTCTTATGTTGCTTCTATTTATGTTATGTACCTTTGTTCTATTTTTTTCCAAGGCATTCGTAACGAAAACGGTCCAAATAAAGGGTCTGGTGCAGTTCAGACTTTATAATCCGAAACATCTTCATGCATTCCGGATTATAAAATCCGGACACACTCAGTAACATTTTGACCGGTGACGTTTCACCAAAGGTTAGGCCGGTTAGTGGAGTTTGAATGCATTTTTTGACGGTTTTGAATGTGGAAAACGTTTTATTTGACTTTAATTATGACCTATGACTTATTTAAGGCTATAAAAAGGCTTGGATCTTCAACATTTTCCTTCATTCTTCTTCACCTCCTTTCTTACGTTTTCTTCAATTCATTTTAGTTTTTTAGGTAGGTTTTAGGAGTGTTTGTGGTGTCATGGTCATTGTTGACCGCTCATACGACCTCTGCAATTGCATTCTAGCTTATGCGGGGGTCGTATAATGGTCAACAAAGACCCTTGACATCAAAGAAAGACACAAAATATTCATATCGTATCTGTCCGGATTTTATTTTCCGGAAACACTAACAATATGGTTCGGAAAACGAAATCCAGACCAGGGATATTTTTGGATTTTTTGCACGGCGCGCGAGAAGGCAGTAGGGTGGGAAAAGTAAAACTCTTATAATAATCAAATAATCAAATGAGAATTATAATAATCAAAGTATTATCAATAGGAAAATGTTAAAAAAATGTTCTTAGAGCATTGGTTAAAGGAACAAAAATAGAAATATTGTGTTGAAATGGGGAGTCAAGATCCTCTCCATTTATTTCCCTCTCCATTTTCTCCATTTAAAGAGATAAAGACACATAAAAAGTAAAAAATAATTAATGATGGTAGGACCATCTTAATGATAGGACCCACCATCTAATTTTTGTGTTTATCTCTCTCCAAATTGCATATTCCATTTATTATTATAAATGAAGAGGGTCTTAACCCTGAAATGGGGTGAAAAGTAATGATTAAACTTTTTAAAGGTTTAATAATTATTGTTTCCAATGCAAAACTACTATTTTAAATTTTCTTAACAAGTCCCTTAGAGCATCCACAATGGAGACACTCATTTTTGAGTTTTTAAATGGGTCACATGTGTACACATCTCTTATATAATTTTTTAATAGTAGTACCTAATAAGCATTTAATTCCTCCAACAGAGATCTCACTCAAATTTTTAAATGGGACCTATTAAAATTCAAACCAAATCAAACTAAAAAAGTATCTGGTTTTTTCTGGCTTGGTTCAAAACCAAATTGAACCAGCCTAAACTAATATAGTTTGGTTTAGTTCTCGATTTTTTATTTTGAGATACGAAGAACCGATGAACAAAATTAAAGTCCAACGCCCTTCAAAAAAAAAAATTAAGTCCAACATAAAATACTTATTAATACATTTACCTTCTCTCATCTCCCATTTCATCTCATCACTCAAATTCTATTTTATTTCTACCAAAAAAAGGAACTCTAGTAGCTAGCCAGACCAAAAATCCTTTACACATATGTTTGTATATGAATTAAATCATATTCACACACAATAGAGAAAGGAAAGGAAAAAAAGAGCAATGATAACTTTTGTGACAACCTACCTTTTTTCTCTTTTTATTGGTCAAAAACAATAGAGAGAGAAAAAAGAAGAGAGAGAATAAAAACATAATGTGAGTATGAGAGAGAATGTTGTACAAAAATTGTCATAAAATGGATGTACAACTATCATTTCTCAAAAAAAAAAAAATGTTCTGCGTGGGTTGTTCTGTTATTTCAGTTTCTCATATTTCATTGGCCACAACAACCTACGGGTTTTGTCTCTTTCTGTCTCTCTCAAACATATATTTTTTCGAAATATTTCCGACCACCTTTGCAGATGTTGCTTCCTTCACAACCAAATCTTTGTTATACATAGTTTTCACGGTGGTAGAAAGAAACTAGCACAAAAGGGTTGAGGAGGTTTTTTCTTCAACCCCAAGGTTTTTTTCATCTTCAAGCTCATTTTTTCCTTTATCATTTCTTAGCCATAATGATGATTTAACCAATACGATTAACTTTTTTTTTCTTTTTTTTTTTTTTTTTGTCTTTTTCCAAATTTTGTTTTTGGGTTGTTTTGGTTTTTTTGAATATAAACCTTCCTTTTCTCTCCTTTTCTTTTTACAAACAATGATAATGTTATAAAAACATAACCTAGTGCAATGATTTTAACCCATTTTTTGTAATTCTTTTTTGTGTTGTGATCAGATTTCACAATGATTTTGATGATCATATTCCCCTATGAGTTGTTGTGCTGTGAAAGATGCTTGTGTTGATATGGGATTTTGCTAGAAGAAAGAAAAGAAAGTTTTTGATAGGAGATTTTTCAAGATGGGTGAATCAAACATGGCAACACCAATGGTGCACACACCTAGGAAAAAAATGACAAAACAATTGACTGGAAAAAGGGATGATACACCTTTGCATTCTGCAGCAAGATCAGGGAATTTAGATGTTGTGAGGGATATTCTTAATGATGCTCAAGAGGATGAATTGCTTGAATTTTTGGCTAGGCAGAACCAAGATGGAGAAACAGCTCTTTATGTTGCTGCTGAGTATGGTTATATTGATGTTGTTAGGGGAATGATTCAATATTATGATCTTGCTGGTGCTGGAATTAAAGCAAGAAACGGTTTTGATGCATTTCATATTGCTGCTAAACAAGGAGATATAGGTATTTTAAACATCTTTGTTGTTTATTTGTTTGTTCCGTGTGATTTCTAAGAGTAAGTAGGCATTTTAGTCTTTGAAATTATGAGGATTAGTCAATTTAGCCTCAAATTTATGAAATAGCAGCTTAGTCGCGTTAATTGAACAATGTCGGTCAATTTAATCTTTTTTTCCTTCAAATTTAACACCTTCATTTTAAAGGTTATATTCTTGTCTTGAGCAGTTGGTTCAAGTTCTGCTACGCTAGCCACTATTTGACAACAATGTGTACTAATTAGTGTATCATGGAACACTAACAATATGTTCAAATACTGCAAAGCTATAGCGTTTTAGTGTTGCTAATTGCAATGACCGCTATTTGATAACATTCATCTTCATGTTGCAAGAGACTACTCAAGTCAATATTTAGGTCTTTCATTGGTTTCAATAGATGTTTATTAAACAAGTATTTTGATAAATGGACGCAATTGATTGATATTCTTTAAGTTAAGGGTTTAATTGCTATTTAGTAAATTTGAGGGACTAAATTGAACAACTATTACAATTTCAATGACTAGAATGCCTATTTACTCATTTTTAAAGGGAATCTCATTATCTGAAATATTTTTGCTTTGTTGCAGACATATTGAAGATCCTTATGGAGGTTCATCCTGAATTGTCAATGACAGTGGATCCATCAAACACAACAGCTTTGCATACAGCTGCAACACAAGGACATATTGAGATAGTGAAATTCCTATTGGAAGCAGGAAGTAGTTTGGCAACCATTGCTAAAAGTAATGGGAAAACGGCGCTTCATTCTGCTGCAAGAAATGGACATTTGGAGGTTGTGAAAGCACTTCTTGAGAAAGAGCCAGGAGTTGCAACAAGGACTGATAAGAAGGGCCAGACAGCACTTCACATGGCAGTAAAGGGACAAAATCTTGAGGTAGTGGAAGAGTTGATAAAAGCAGATCCTTCAACAATAAACATGGTTGATACTAAAGGAAACACAACATTGCATATAGCAACCAGGAAAGCCAGAACTCAGGTAAATTACATAATGTTTGTCAAAATTCCATAGACATATACTAGGTACTAGGGTCTGTTTGTATTGAATTATTTGAGTTTGTTTTCTAGCATAAATGTCCGAAACTGTTTGGAAGAGCTTGTGGAAACAGCTTATGACATATCCATAAGCTACTTTCTGCAACTTAATTTTGAAATCGGTCATTGACAATGGAAAAGGAAAATTATTGATATCTGTTTCTGAGAGGCTAAAATATGTAAATTTGTTTGTGCAGATTGTAAAGATGCTTCTTGGACAAAACGAAACAAATGTAAGTGCTGTTAACAGATCAGGTGAAACAGCAGTAGACACTGCTGAGAAAATAGGGAACCAGGATGTTAAAGCCATTCTATTAGATCATGGTGTTCAAAGTGCAAAATCCATAAAACCACAAGGATCAAAAAGCACAGCTCGCGAGTTAAAGCAAACTGTAAGCGACATAAAGCACGAGGTACATTACCAATTAGAACACACACGCCAGACACGAAAACGTGTTCAAGGAATCGCAAAACGTATCAACAAGATGAATACAGAAGGACTCAACAATGCAATAAACTCAACAACCGTTGTGGCAGTACTAATAGCAACGGTTGCATTTGCTGCGATTTTCACTGTCCCTGGTCAATTTGTTGATGATCCAGACAATATTCCAGAAGGGATGATACTTGGTGAAGCAAATATATCTCCAGAAGCACCATTTATAATTTTCTTTGTGTTTGATTCTATTGCACTCTTCATTTCTCTGGCTGTTGTGGTTGTTCAAACTTCGGTTGTTGTTATCGAAAGCAAAGCAAAGAAACAAATGGCGGCTATAATTAATAAGCTAATGTGGTTGGCTTGTGTGCTTATTTCTGTGGCATTTTTAGCATTGTCATTTGTTGTTGTTGGAAAGGAAGAAAAATGGTTGGCAATTTTTGTTACCATTATAGGAGCAACTATAATGGCTACAACTTTGGGAACTATGTGTTATTGGGTCATTAAGCATCGCATTGAGGCATCAAACTTGAGGAACATTAGGAAATCTTCAATGGAAAGCAAATCAAAGTCTTTTTCAGTGACAGCTTTGTCAGATTCTGAGCTAATGAACAATGAATTTAAGAAAATGTATGCTATTTAGGAGAGTTGTACTAACCTTGTTTGTTCTCTCGATTCACTTTTATTTTTGTTTCTCAAATTTAAAGCACCTGTAGGCTGATGGAAGTTTATTCAAATAAGGTGGAATTTCAAATGTATATCTCTTAAGACATAGTCTCATTTACTCCAACAGGAGTGGCATATTTTGAAGAACATTCTGCTCATATTAATCGTGATTTGAGTATGTTTTCGAAGTTTTCCTACTGATATATTATACATGAATTTTATTGTAAGTTCTTGCTGGAATTGTGGTTTTTGCGTCTCCCCTAGAATCCGCAGCAAAACAGAATTTAATTAGTCCAGACCACCTAATTGGATCTTCTAGTGGCATGCTAAGGTCTACACCACACTCATAATCGTGCATATTTTTAGGACTTCTAGGAGAATCTGAGGTTACAAAATTAGGGCACCTTTCTTTGATTGACTTTGCTGGGACTACTTCCTGCTAGTTATAACATAGTCCATAACAAATTAGTGTTGTTGGCTTGTATACAAACGCTTAAGTTACTTCAAATTCGAATTTCAGTAGACCTACTCATCGCTTACCATTATCTGGATATAATTATCTTGATATAAAGAACCGTGCGTTACAAAATTATACATCTAAAATTAGAGCTGCCCATAGTTACATCATTTACTGTCTTCATCTTGTAAATTTCAAAACGCGTCCAAACCTGTTTATCCTTGTTTATTCAGACACATGGTAAATTCATGTGTTGCCGACATATGAAGGCATGGCCTTTAATAAAATTTACAAAGAGTACAATTCCAAGATCATTTAGAGACGCTGAATGTAGGTTCATTCAGCTTGCTGTGAGAATCTAAAAAATCAAAAACACAAGGGTCTTTTATGCATTTGCAGAAGCAATTCAAACTTTAATTACCACTCCGGTCATTGTTCTTCTGCAAAAATGATTTTCAAGACATGAGTTGAAAATCATATCCAACGTGAACTGGAAGATCAGGTGTTCCATAGTCTTGTGGTAATATGCAGCTTCAAGTTTGGGAGCACTAGTGTAATCATTACTTTTCCACCATGTGTACTAATAATCGAAGGAAAATAACATGGGCTAATCGATTTTATTTCCCTACTTGGGGCATATTCTTGTCAACATTAAGATAACTTTATTTTTGTATAGATCAACTACCAGACACTGCATACAATATGATAATAATATATTAGGTGTGTTCGACAGACAGGAACAAAACAGCTAGGTTAGGTTAACCTCGCATCTACTCTAATATAACTACAATTCACATTTGGGCGACAAGATAACAGCTCTCAGTGGATCGAGATTTAGTAAAATCTAAGAGATAATTATATTCATACTCTAATAATTGTCAAATTGAAGTTACACTAATGCTTATATAAAATGGCTTTCCCTCATGATAAATTATATTCATACATAAAAGGATTTACACTGAAGGGGTTTTCTATCTGCTCCTCAATGTTGTGGCAAAGACGGTCTCTTTTCCACCATTTCATACTGCAAAACAAAATTATCCTGCCAAAAAATGTGTCCATTAGAAGCCTAAATAGAACAATTATTCTGCAATAATATAAACAACAACATATAACAGAGGAGTGAGAGTGGTATGTTCACAGAAACTCACCCTCCGGACAGTTTCGAAAGTGCTTGGATCAAAACAGTGGTAAGATCCTCTTTCGTATGTGCTTGTTTTGACAAGCGGTTCCATGTTGGGAACTTTTATATACCACATGCGATGCTCTTTGTGATAAAACCAACCTCGTTTGTAACTGAGAGCAACAACCATAGTTTATTGGTCATCTTTTGTATATGATTAAAAATAAGGATAAGTCAAAATATTTCAAACTTAAGGATAACCACATGGATAAGTAGGTAAGAATTTTCAGAGTGGTATGTGCTAAAACCATATAACAACTTAATAAACCACTCACATCTACTTATTTTCAAATTAAAAACTTTTTCCAAGAATCCATGATCGTAGTTATCCAAGAATAACCATAACCCGGAAACAAGGCCAAATAACAAAAAATTACAAAACAAAAGGGTATATGTGATCGAATGCATACAGTTCATTTGCTGCATACAGCTGTGCTTCATCTTTGGGCATGCTGCAATAAAAGATCAGATTTCATTTAGTACTAATATCATAATAACATGTATGCATAGTGAAAGTGAATAGGATTTGTTTCAAAAGGCACCTGTAAAATATGTAAAACAACGTTTCCAAAGTAAACTTCGCAAAATACCCTTGCTGTATCACATAAAAGAATTAGCCCAACTAAAATGCAAAAAATAAGGGCAGGGAAAACATATAAATCAAAAGACAGAATATCTCACGTGTAGAGCAGGAGGTGGTTTGGCATAATAACATTGAAGCACACTAAACTCTGGATCACCCTTAGCTGGTTCCTCAGACCAAGGAGACCCAAAAGTCTTGTGAAGATTTTCTGATGAATTCAAATTTAACCCGAGTGTTGTAAGATCAATTCCAAGAGCAAGAGATGTCAGGTCAGGATCACTCATCCTGATTACACTTAACAAGCCAAGCAGACCAAATGGATCAGGAGCAGATTGTGCAGTTTGCATAGACTTCATGCCATGATCCCTAAAGGACTGATTTACAGCTGACATTTGCTGAAGGCGAAACTGGGACTGGTTCTGGTGTTGTTGATACTGCTGGATGAGTTGATCATATGGACCGGTACCAGAAACAGTATTAGGAGAATTTAGAGGCCTTAATCCAATGCCAGGAGGTCCGCTAGTCTAAACCAAAATCCATAAGCGATTAGAACGTCAGAAACTTGCTTTGATGGGAATATGGAATTCCAGTTCAAAACGAAACCTCACATCACATTAAAAGTTTTAAAAAAAAATAAAATAAAAAAATACATTCTAACACAAAAGCAAGTGCCTCGTTTACATTAGGAAGTCGCGTACCTGTGAATGATACGTAGAGTTTGAAGACGGAAAAACATCCGACCCATGCATATGAAGATCTTGATTGTTCATAGATGAAAAAGAGACACCGCTGTTACTGACAGAAGGAGAATGCTGCTGTTGAGGACGATGTGATGAATAAGATCCTCCCAAACTGAAACCAGCAGACCTCCCCATCTGCAGAAAGAATACAGATAAGATTGAGAACAGATTTTGATCAGATAACAACATGGTAAGATTAAGAAAACAACATCTTAATCTTTTACTGTATGAAACTCACAGAGAAATGCTGTGACTGCATCATTGACATGGTATTGTCATTAAGTTGTTCTTTCTGGTGCATATCCATAGTAAATTCTCCATTACCACCTGTGTACAAATATTATCATAAAAACAAATGCCAAAGCCAACTGACTAACCTCTGTAAATTAGATTTCTCAGTTCTGCGAACGAAATTGACCAAAAATAATAAAAATCTCATCAGATAACTAACGAGATGATATTCACAACAAGCCATCAAAGATTCAATAATGAAAACGATAAATCATCAACTCCTCTACAACAATAGGAACGATTAAAGCATCTTCGCCAAATGTATGACAGGTCACACAAATATATAGAAAAAACTAAGGCAAGAAACTGTCATAATACCTGTCAAAACAAATAAAAGAAAATGGAGACAAAACACTGATACATTATAAGCAAATATCCAAAACTCCTTCAAGAAGAGAGTATAAACTTCACCCTTTTATAACCCCGAAAATAAGAAAATAATACAACTGAGCTGCATAATTTCCTAACGAAAAATGTGCTGCCAATTAGCACACAAAGATCATTCAAATCATACACAGTACCTTTGTATCCGGGTAAAGCTGGAAAGTCTTCATTTTGAATGCTAAACTCTTGGTTTTGTTGTACAATAGGACTAAGACCCTGTTTTCGTAAAGAGCCTGAAATGTATAGATTACATTATTCTTTTTTGTTGAAGGAGAACAATATATTAAACTAAACAATATTTTCCATAACGCACCCAACTGTCCTTGAGGCCCCCCAGCAGAACTAGGACGACTTGTTAGCTGAGGGAAGTCATTGAGGTCAAAGGGTGAACTGTCACTGGAATTCAAATCATTCAACATCCCCATAGAATTCAAGTGATGCACTGCTTGCATATGGCTTTGTGAAAGTGGACCTCCAGCACTGGGATAAGAATTTCCTAGCATTGAAATTACCTGAGGAGATCCTGAATCAAAATATGAGGTCTGGCTTTGTGAGAAAGAAGTACAACATAGCTTAATGAGATTCAAAAGTAAAAAAAACCAAATTAAACATATATAGGTGAATTTCTAGGCACTCAAACAAGTCATCTAATGCAACAAAGTACATAATAAGAAAACTATATCCAAGATAATCAAGTTAACAAGATATGAAAAGCGATAACCAAGTTAACAAGATAAGAAAAGATCATCCGCGAAAAAAGAGTGTAGTCCTATATATCCCTGGATAAATTATACGTAAAAGAAATACATAAAAAGAGTTCACATCCCTTTTAATATCTAATTCTAACTCTTTTGAAAGAGATCTCAACTGAACATATGAAGATAACCTAAATATAATTGGATATTTTTTAGGAGAAAATATTACTTCCATGTCACCTTAATGCACTTTTGACTACCAAAATACATACCTTGTGGAAGCACACCACTCATCAATCGATTTTGTCCTTGCACGCCTAAGCCACCAGATCCGCTGTTTCCATTTAAATTTAGACGTGAAGCAAGCCCAGGAATGGACAATCCTCCAGAGCTTATCCTCCCAATGTTCCCCCCAGCGACCATGTTTCCCATAGAACTTGAAATTCGAGGACCTGCATTTCCCAAAATTGGGGATACTCCCAATCCTGGAACAGCATTACGGTTACCAATTGCAGCAGAAGATGGAAGAATCCCAGGAATAGAACCAGCAACTCCATTTGTGTTATTACTAAATCCAGGATTTCCTACAACACTTATACCTCCTCTACTGTTGACTCCTGAATGTCCGTGAGAGCTTCCATGAGATAGCTGCAAATATGATATATAGACAGATGGAAATACATTAAACTATGCACCGGTAGAAAGATAATGAAAGACAGAAGAGTTGAGTATGTTCAATAGCTCAGCCATTACTCTTGAGATACTCAAACAAAGGCATTCACATGTACCTGTGACAGAGCAGAAGGAAGATTATTAGATGTAAATCTTCCACTAGAAAGACTTGATGTAGGTTGTTGAACCGCTCCGGTTGGCATGCTATTTATCGTTGAGTTTCTTGATGTAAGTGTACTGGGCATGTTGGGAATGTTAAAGCTACCATGCATGTTGTGCAACCCCTGAATACCACCTGCAGCAAAAAGGTAGCAATTATGAAACTAAATCAAGGAGAGGATAAAATGATCGACTCCAGCAAAGTATTCACACCAGTGTGCTGATAAAGCGGGGAGGCTGCACCAGACTGACTAGAAAATGACGTAAAAGTCCGCCCAGCACCGTCTGGAAGATTTGAAGTAGATCCGTTCAGAGAAGACTGCAAACAGAGCTCTGTTATAATTTACATCTATGGTGAATGAAAGGCCAGAAAAACAAATCAATATCTGACAATAATAATAAGATGATGAAGCTAAGAAAAAGTTGCATTCATTCTATGTGATAAATCCAATGTGCATAAGGCATGCTTTACAGAACATGGGATAGAAATTTTACTTGAAAATAGGTAATTTTCGAGACAGTCCTAAAAACGCTTAGCAGTCATAGACAATTTCTTGTGATATTCAAATTTAAGAAATGAGTACTTGACTAGGATATTTTATACTCGTTTAGAATTTGTCTAAGATTTTTATTAACTTTGGGCAATAAATACCCCTTACAGATGCCAAATGTTTCTAGGATTTTTGCGATAATTATAACATCGATATTTCCTTGTGCTTATACAGTATCGGCAATCAAAAGAAGTACTCTGTATTTATTGTTCCAGTCAGATATTTCCTTGTCCTTATAGAGTATCGGCAATCCTTATAGGATTTTTGCGATAATTATAACATCCATGTTTCCTTGTCCTTATAGAGTATCGGCAATCCTTCTAGATTTATTCTACCATGGAAAAGTATGGTATGTTTATCATTCTACATCATTTCGATTCTCACTACCTAAGCTAATATTTAAATTGGTTTCTGATATATCAAAATGTTGACAAACAATTCTAATTAGTACTAAATATCAAAGAATGGCATCATTGAAACCACGTGAATGAAAACTACAACATACTATTACTGCAAAATATGAATGATCAGAGACAGTAAATGACATAATGACATGAAAATGTACAAGCTTGAATAACAAAATCCCAGCCATTTACTTCAATCTAGCATAATTAAACACAACATTCAATAAAAATGAACCAAAATTCAAAACTATAGCAATTCGGTATCGATAACAGTGCATATTCAGTAAAGGGCAAGAAAAGATAAACACAAGAAAATAAAAATAAAAATTCTTGCTTGTTGTACAGGGCATAAAGGGAATACATTGAGTAAACCGGACATTGCATGAATTTCAACAGATCAAGCAAAATTTCATCCCTAGGAATCTTTCCCTCGAAACCAATCAACAACCTGCATACAATAAAATGTTGAAGAAAAATCATCAGATTAAGCATAATTCAGTTGTAAACTACTAATTCAGTAACAAAATAAGCACAATAGTTAACACTTGCACGATCGATCTGATTGGTGATTGAGAAACTTAATTTTGTTTCGGTTTGCGTGACTAGATTCCCCTAATTCGCAACGGAGAATCACGAAACCCTAGCTTCCGAGTCTCCGACGAGTTTCCGGCGAGAACGCGGTGGTTTCCGATGAGTTTCCGGTGAAGACGGTTTTTGTAGAGTGACGAGCAGATCGCAGATGGAAGAAAGAAGGGTTGGTGCGGTGGTGAAAAGAAGACAAGATGAGAAATTAGGGTGACACTAATTTAAAATTGGGTTATTGCTTTGTTCTTGGGCCCATTTTTGTGCTCAATAATTCAAATGGATAATTTATGACTTATGAGAGAATATTTAGTACTACTTTTTTATGATGAAAAATATTTAGTAATCTTGCCAAGCATATTAATAATTAATAAAGTAGTATAATTTAAGTTAATCCACCAATGATTTATTCAAAAAAAAATAATTTAATCCACCAATGATATGTGGGCACATCATTTGATGTGGTTGAAAAGACCTAAGTTGGCATACTAGTTAAATAACATGGTGACATATTATTAGATGTATACCTTGTTAGAAAAAAAATATTTTTTTTTGAAGGAAGAAAAAAAAAAATTACATGTATATATAAAATAATTTTACACAAGCAATGTGTAGAAGTTAAATTCATACTCTTCTGTCTCAAATAAAAGCAAATATGTTTTTTTTAAAAATTTAATGAATATCTGATGTTTATGTTTTGTATTGCTTAGTTCAACCATGTCTTTGTTACTCAAGCGACACAACCTCTTATGTCATAGGTAGGGGCGAATGCTTGTATAGCAAAGGCCCATAAAAAAGAAAAAATTACTGAAAGAGGAGGTATATTTTTATATTTACCTACCTCTGAAAATATATACTTGAATACCCCAAATTCAATTTTTAATTGGTTAATATTCCTCCAAACATATATCAATTACCCCCTAATTTTTAATCAGTTACTATTCGTCCATACATATATCACATCGCGGAAGAGCACACCCCATTATTATTGTTATATTCTTTCAAAAAAAAATATTATTGTTATATTAAAATTAAAATATTATTATTAATTTATTAGTAAATAAATTAGGCAAAGGAAACGAAAAGTCACTTTATTTACACTGAAAAGGACATTGGAAGCCAGTTTAGCTCATAGACAATTATGAATGAATTTGAGTTTTTGAATGGTCGTCGAGTTTGACAATAAATAGCTACGATTAGTTTTTAGGGTTAAAAGGCTTTTACCCCGGGCACATTTTGGTTTACCTCCTAGAAGAAGAAAAAACTTGGAGATTCCCACTTGAAACATCAAGATTCTTTGCTTTACACCCCCAAAATATTTGATTGAATTAATTAGATGACGTGGCACGTTGATGTGTTATTTTTTTAAAATTCCGCGCGGCACATATAATATATTTTTTACAAAAGATAATACTAAAGATGTGAAATACCTAAAGTACCCCTAATGCTAAATTAAGAATCCCAATTTTTTTCTCATCTTCTTCTCCAGCGGCCTCTTCTTCCCAATCGGTTCTTGCCTTCATAATCATCCAATCCTATTCTAATCATCATCATCATAAACACTCTAATCACCCTCTCTCTAAAAAAAATATTTATGTCCAACAACGACATGATCTCCTTTAAAAACAAATCTCATTCCCTCTTTTAATCATCAAAATCAATAAAACAACAAGATCATCAACTATTGCTCCTTATACCCAAGTCCAAACTATGCTAAATCTGAAGATGGATTCAATAGAACATCAACAACAACAAGAAATAATATTCTATCGACTCGCTCTGTTCCTCTTCTTCTATCTTTTCTTCTCTTCTCTTCTCTTCCCAAATTCATGATTATTTCTTCTCTATTTTTTTCTTCTATTCCCAAATCAACTCGTGTGAGAGAACATGAAGATGGTGTTAGAGTTTGGCAGTGATGGATTGCGGTGGCTGGAGGTCGCGCGCGGTGGCAACGGTTGTGATTGTGACGGCGGCGTTCTGGTGGAGACTATATGCCTATGTGATGATGAGTTTAACGGCGATGGTGATGCGGTGATTGGATGGCTACTGGTTAAAGCAATAGTAGTATTGTTGGTGGTGCTGCAGAAGGTGGTTTGAAAAAACCACCAATATTGTTGTTGTTCTCTCTGTGAAATAATTTTTTGTTTAATATGTTACTACATTCGTTCCTGATTACAAACACTTTGACAAGTTTTCTTGTCTCCTTTTATAAGACCTTTTTGGTATTTCCAAGTATATTATACTTCTATTTATTTTATATCTTTTTCTTCGATCAGCATTAAATACTATGTTGAAAACATGCACTAATCATCTCTTTTAAATGATAAAATTGTAAAAACAATGGTAATTACAAACAAATTTAATATCATTTTCAATTTTCTTAATTCCCATTATTTTTTCAAAATGGTTATATAATTAGGGATAGAGGTAGTATTATTTTTAATTATTTGAACGGATTGACGATGAGGAAGGGTTTAGATCCAAAAATCTATTGTTGTTGTGCTGATGTTGTTGCTGTTTTTCCATGAAGTTTCTGGAAAATATATTTGGAAGAGAAAAGATGAGGATGAAGAAAGAAGGGAACATGAGTGAGAAAAGAATTCTGAAGTTTTGGAAAAAAAATTTGATGTATTTTTAAGTTTTTTTTTTAATAATTGTAAATAAAGACATGTTAGTGAGATGCAATAAAAAAATGAAAAACGAAAATAATTGTATAATCACTGTGCACCTAATCAATAAAATGTGACTCAGCATGCCACATAGGTTGAAATGTACGATCAAATGTCATGAGGGTTGAAAATCAAAGAATTTTAATTTTATAAGGGGGAATCTCTAAAAATAATAATTACAGGGGGTAAACCATATGTCGCTCAAATGACAGGGGTAAAAACCTATTAACCTTATTTTATGAGTACATTTTATATAAGTAATAGTTATTATAAAAAAAAATTCTTATTGGTTAAATTTACTGTCAATTTCTTTTTAAAAAAAATATTATACGTGGTTACCTCGTGAAAAATATTGATAGCTTAGCCGCTGGTCTTAGGTTAACTTTCTCATACTGTTCAACTACATGAGCATCTTTGATTACTTTTGTTTGTGCCACGTAAAGGGTAGAACACTTCTTACTTCTAACAACAATCTTAGATCCCTTAGTAAGTTTTTGAAGTCCCTTGAGAACAAGTTATCATAACGTTCAACACATGGTTTAGCCAATAAAAAAAAATAAAGCGGATGTTTAGAATATGTTTCACATCCCGAAGAGTTAACTTTGTGACATTGAACATCTTTAAATTAACTTCCCTATTGCCAACATATTTTAGCACACTTTCATGAATCAACTTCACATCACTAAATTCAGAGTATGTGGGTCGAAAATATTTCTACTAGAAGAGGCATGTATTGAAGTGCCATTATCAACAATATTAATAATATCATGCTTTTCAACAAGAAGCATGTCATGATATGTCAAAAATATCTTGTAAAATAGACCAAATACGTAGCTTATTCATGAGCTAACATTCCAATTGGTAAGACAAATATCTCCTCTCTTGTGAGCCGTCATCCTTTTTCTCTTTTATCCACTAAAGAGGGGTGATTTAGAGTCAATTTTTGACCCAAAATCACCCTTCTAACTCATTTTTCTATTTCTCTTTTATTGAAATAAGTGATTTTCACATCTATTTCGTTTTTTGTTTCATGATTTTGTCGTCTTAGTGCGACGTTGTTTTGTCCGTCGTCTTTGTGCGACGATGTTTGTGTTTCTTGTTTTGTTATTTGTTCGATTCAGATTTTCAGATCAGCTTCGATCCAGTGCAGATCAAATCAATGACTTTGGAGTCGTCAACGTTGCAGATCCGGAGACATGGACATTCCGGAGACTTAAATATAGTCATATGTGTAGGCTTTATTACTTTGTCGTGTTATGCTATTAACGTGGATGTTGTGAGTTTGTTCACAGATTCATCCCTTTTGTTTTTAGTGAATTTTCATTGTATCGATGTACTCTATCAATTTGAATGAATGAATATCATTTATTTTGTCAAAGAAAAAGCTTATTCAATTAAACTAAAAAAAAATGCTTATATTTAAAAAAAAAAAAAATTAAACAAAAAGAAGAATCATGAAATCCATTTCCACAGTTGATGTAAAACTTTGAGAAAATTAATACAGTAAATACTCAATCTTAGCACTATTATCAACCTAATTTCCTACTACGTCAGTATTTCAAAATAATTTTTGATTTCTCAAAACGTTAATCGGTTTGTCTCTTAGCTGGTCTTTGTAGTTAATAGAGTTCATGTGAAGTGTCTAGCTAATAACACACATTGGTGTCACCTTATCCCCACAACCTCCCTCAAGAAACATATATGATGATCAGTATAACCAAAACATTATGGAGGATTGGTCTACCATTGTTATTATAAATTCAAAATGAAAGATTTTGCTCTTCACCGTAAACCACTACAAAGATTGAACTTTTATGTGATCTATAACATTACTAATGTTGCTTTTCTTTTGATTAAAAAACATATCATTGTTTTTTTTTTCCTTCTAAATTGTCCAAAAGCAAATTAACCATATAACCTTAAGTATCTCATGCATCACTTTGTTACTTGAGCAAAGACCACAAAATTGTTGATAGTGGTTAAATACACTTATGTTTGTTCTTGTAAAAATTGCAGGTTGAATAATAAATATTTATTGAGTTTTTTTTTTTTTGTGTACAGATTTTTTCTGATTGTTTTCTAACAAGAGGTAAATTGAAGCATTTTATACTGGACTTGCTGACCCAAGAGACATCGAGTTTTTTTTTTTTTAAAGATTAGGGACAT
>Ga0228711_1003781_pt1 | contig 23495 bp, 12 predicted proteins | sample MedpolnodulmetaG_2_FD_177996 | JGI IMG/M metagenome (GOLD analysis project Ga0228711, IMG submission 177996) | Root nodule microbial communities from Medicago polymorpha collected in Santa Monica, California, United States - brown nodules | ecosystem: Host-associated > Plants > Roots > Nodule...
TATTGAATTCTTTCAACCGTCTCACCCCCAATCCTCCTTCCTCCTTCCGTAAGCAAATAGAGCTCCAAGCGATCCAGGAGATTTTCCTGTTAACCTCACTCCCTCCCCAAAAAAATTTGTTAAAAATTTCTTTTTCTTTTATTGAACATGCTTTGTGCATTGACGAATATTATCCTTCCCTAGTCAGCCTAATGCGCTACATGCCCATGACTTTTCATTTGGTTCCTCCATGCACCACATCTTATTAGGAGATGATGTCCGATATGATACCATTTGCTACACTTGAGGTTTTTTTTTAGGATTGTTGACCCTCCCCACAAACCAATATATTTTTTCAATGTGTTTTTCCCTCACACATTATAAGAAAAACTTCCATAGACTATTCATCTATAATTGATTCAAATCAAACATGTTTAACCGTGGATTTTTATTTTCATGACCAAAACTAAAACTCATCTTTTTGGCTGTCCATAGCCGTGTTTATATTTATTACCGCTAAATTTTTCAGGTAATTATGTCCATTTCCATACTCACAGTAAGAGATTTACCCTACCAATTACGGTTATTTTTGTAGACACCCTAAATGTCAAACCGGCTAACCCGCTCCTCCACAACCGTCTTAAATAGGGTAGGGCTAAACAACTACAATTGCAGCTTGTAGGATTGAAAATCCTACCCAATCTCTTTTTTTATAATGGGTTGATGAGCTACCCTATCAAATTTCTTTTATAAAATTAATAAATTCATTTATTCACTCAAAAAAAATTAAGTCAAAATCAAGTATGCGGCCCTTTAAGTTTAACCCTTATTTTAGATTCGACCGTTAAGTTTTGTGTTTTTTTTTAATTGGTTATTTATGTTACATTTGTTTACAACATTAGCCTTTACGTTACACTTTTCTTACACTGTTACTTGTTGTGTGAACCACAAGAAGATAGATATGAACGACATTATAGTGTTCATTCATCACTCATTCTATTGTCCAACTTAACAATATCAGATCATCAATCAATTACATACCTTGCTTGCAAGGAAAATATATGGTTACAGATGCTAGCAATCTCCAACCAAGCATTCACTGTCAAGTACTCCATAAATGAAAACCAGTAGTAGTAGTACGTAGTATGAAGCATTTATTATGCTTAACAGACAGCGTTTAATTAATAACGTATCTATATACAAATGGCTTGCATGCATGAACATAATCCGACTTTACAGGGTGGAACCCTTCTGGCTTGCTCCATACCTCACTCCTCATGAATAATATCTAACTATATTTCTGCAAACTTCTAAACATTTCAATTCCTGAATTCGCTCGTCCTATAGTTCTTTGCACATTTAAAGCACTACTACTAGCTTAGTATGACTAAGCAAACACTAAATGTTTAGTACATTATTGGCTAGATGTTAAAATGCATCGTGCTTGTGTGTCGGTCCGTTTAACGCGTTGTTTTTTGTGGGATGAGTTGTACTTTCTTCGGTATCAAATATAATCAAAAATTCTTTTTTTAAATTCATTAAATAATTGATATATCTATTTATAATATAAACAAATTCACCAATTATTCAATGAATGTTGAAAAAAATATATTTGTTTGTATTGAAGACCAGATAATGCTTGTTAGTTTGTCTTGTCTAACCCGCTAAAAAACAAGGTGGTAATCAGGCGGGTTGGTTGCTATATCGGGTCTATAATTATTAAAAAAGTAATTTTTTAGATACTTTAATTAGAGTTGTTATATGCTAACTACTACATTACCATTAACTACTCTTTTAGTATGCATGTTTTTTTTCTTCTCATATTGACATGGTTTTACTTTTGAAGTCGCAATGTGATCAAGTCGTAGGTTTTTGTACAATTGCAATTGCATGACCATAATTGAGACAGCAGTTCAAACTTTGCTTGTAATGCTTTTATTTTTATTTAAATTTAACGAAATTAATTACAGATAAATATCACCCATTAAATAAATGTGTGAACTCAATTTTTTTTGTCTTCCATTAAATATAGATATATGATGGGACCCTATCTGTTTCCCTATATAGTACTTTTAGTCCTACTTTTCCGCAGCTTGGCTTTATTGTAACTCCTAAATCAATCTCAAGTACGTCACTATAAATATATAGAGAAGAATCATGTGAAAGAATAACCAAGAGAAATAACTTAAGAAAAACAACAAGATAAAGAAAAAATGGGTAGTGAGAGTGAAATGATCCCATGTTTGGATTTTTCTATGTATGACTTAGGAGTAGTTGATCAAGAAGAGAGTGAGGAGTGGAAAAAAATGAGCAAAAAAGTGAGAGAAGCATGTGAGAGTCATGGTTGCTTCATTGTAATGTATGATAAGAATAAGATCCCAAAGAGTTTATGTGAAAACATGTTCATGGGAATGAAAGACTTGTTTGATTTACCTGAAGAAATTAAGAGGAAACACATAAGCTCCACACCTTTTAGTAGCTACAATAGTGATGATCCCAAAATTCCCCTATCTCAAACCTTTGGGATTGATGATGCTTCTCATGGAGATAATGCTATGGCTTTTACTAATCTCATGTGGTCTCAAGGAAACCCAACTTTCTGGTACTATTTTTTTTCTTCTTCTTATTTATCATTTATTATTCTATTTATATTTATTTATTTAGCCATTTTTTTTATAAGAACTAATTAACATCATGATTCCTCCAAAAATAACTTCATGTTAGCATAGTATTTCAAAATTGATTTCACTATTTTATGTGTAGAAAATGTTTCTACTATGCAGTACTTGTTTATATTGATCAGGTTGTTACACATATGTATATCATGTTGTTGACGTTCAGTGAGTAATTTTTTATTTTGAAAGAGACGTTCCATGAGTAATATATAGTGCTGTTTCGAATACATACATATACTATTTTTTTGGTTAAGTTGCTTAGCTTAGCGACAATAAATTCACCTTTTTAAGGTCATTAAGTGGAGTGTCTGAAGTTTGAATCCCGACCCCTACACATATACTCTGTTATAAAAACTTTATCTAATTTTTCTTTGCTACTTAATTATATAAGACCATTTTCAAAATTTCATATGCATTTCCTTTTTTACAAAAATGGTATCTTTAGTAAACATAATTTTTATGCTCTCGGGTTATGATATTAATAATGGTAGAAATAAATGTGTACACAGATTTTTGATAAATTTAATAGAGAATTTCTTTTTGGTCCTTCCAACTACTCACGTCCTACTTTTTGGATCCTAAAATCTGATAAAAATAAGTTTTTCATTTTGCCTATTCTTACTCCTTTTGAACATATAATCTGACACAATATAGGGTGGTGGAGAAGTGTGTCTGGGGTGGGGGATAAGAAAGTATTTTTTTCGGTGGTGATACATAGACCACCTTAGGTGGCATACATTCTTTGAATCTCCACACACAGTTATGACATGTGTCAACGTGGTCCCCACACACAGTAAAAGAGAGAATGATGATAAGATGAAAATCCTAAAATACCCCAGCCACATGGTTGTGTACATTAGTGGTATAGAAAAAAGGCTGTCAACCAATAATTATTCATTTTTCTTTTCACGTATTTTTTTAACACTTTTGACATTAATTTTGTTGTGGGTTTTTTGTAATGATATATAGTGAGACAATGAAAGCCATGAGTTCTAAGATGCTTGAATTGCATTCCCTCATTCTGAAGATGATTATAGATGGTTATGGTCTTCCAAAACAATACACTTCAACTATTGAAGAATTGAAGAGCCGTAGTAGTTTTCGATTGATGAAATACAAAGTTCCTGAAATCAACAAAGATTGTGAAACTGCCTTGGTATCTCACACTGACAAAAATACCTTAACCATTTTATGCCAAAATGAAGTCCAAGGTCTTGAGGTTCTTACTAAAACAAACCAATGGATTAGATTGAACATACCGCAGGGAGGCTTTGTTGTCATTGTTGGTGACACACTCAAGGTACTTTCATGCATGTATTGCTCTTATTTTATTTCTTGTACTACTAGATTTATATTCTATTTGTTCTATTGGTGCAAAAATTTCATGTAGATGTTTATTCATACTTTTGCTTTCCAATATGGTTCACTATAACTTGTCGTAAGAATTGAAGTTGGATTTAGGACGATACATAATGTACTTGTAAAACATTATTGTGAATGTACATTTGTTTTTCACTAAAAGACAGGATGCATGCTTATATAATATAATTGATTATATGTTGATAGGCATGGAGCAATTGTAGACTTCATGCAGCTGCACACAAAGTGACGATGTGTGGAGATAAAGAAAGGTATTCATTTGCACTCTTTTCCGTCCCAAAGAAAGATGTGAAAATTGAGGTGCCACATGAATTGATGGAGGATAAAATGCATCCTCTTCATTACCGGTCGTTCAATTATGATGATTACTTAGACTACTTCATGTTAGGTCTCAAAGAAAGTAAAGAAAATACACTAGAGGCATTTATAGGTGTTTGATTGATGTATATGAATATATGATGTTACTAAAACAATCATACGTATATGCATTAGAATTATCACATATAAATAATCACATATAAGTAATGATGAGAAGAATTTCACTATATTATAGTCTTAAGGAGTTTTCCTTTCCTTTTTTTTTTTAATGATTTTTGTGAAAATTCAACTTTAAACCAAACAAAAGTTCCAATAATTTCAAAATATTCTTTATGGCTATGATATTGATCAAACTCTTTCCCCCGACAAACATCATATTTTAGCACATTGTAGATAGGATATTTGATTACTTCTCTGATTTCCTAAATATAATTAAGACAACAATCAAAATGAAACTCAAATTATTTATTTAACATATCATTCAACTATATGCATTTGCTTATCACCCTCTGTACATATTGATCTCTCGCAGATAAGTTGAGATCTATTCTATCCTCTAACTTCTGATGTCTTGCTCAATTGGCTGATAGAATAACATTATTTTCTGAAAGTGTGTGATTGTAAACCTAACTCTATGTCTCATGACTAGCATACAAATTCGTCTATTCTAGATCCCTTACATAAGAAGTCTATGTCTAGCACTTCCTAAATCAAATGATCAATTTCAGATTGCACGTTGAAAAAACACCAAGTGCGGGAATATAATAGTGTGTGTGTGTGTGTGTGTGTGTATATATATATATATATATGAGTCAGGATCCGTTGACACCAGCTGTCAACGGATTCGTTGACACCAAATCACAACCATCCATTCAAATTGATCTAAAGGTTCATAATTATTTACTTAAATCTTATTGTGATCTATCTTTGATTGACTCCCATAATTAACTAAGGAGTGATTTTCTCTCTTTCATATCTTTTGTTGCAAAAAAATAAATGGTTATCCTTCGTCTTCTTCAACGTTGAGAAATGGATGAAATAAAATAAAAAATTGAAATGGATGAAATTAAAAAAAAAAAAGGCTTTTATATTTGTGAACCTGGAAGCCCTAAACTCTAGAGATAAATGATTATATATCCATGTCAATGAATAAAGGGTCGATTACAAGTGTTGATTTTAGCTAGTTCTACTATAAAATAACTACCATTAATATGAATTTTGACAATCAATCGTTCTGAGTATCTATTACAAATCGATAAGAAAAAACTCCATTATCATGATATATGGTTTTTCTGTGATTGAAATAAAGAAAGTGACACTTTTCCATTGACCTCTATTTCCAATTTTTAGCCTTGAATATAATAATGAGCAAGATCCGTTTACCGTAAAAAAACAATATTAGAGCATGATTAAAGCACAATAAAAGAGTTGGAGTTCACCGTAGGTTTTTAGTGAGTAATTACGAGCCTTTGATTAAAATGAAATGAAATGAAATGAAAGGCTAAGATTTGGTGTCAATATAAAGTTTGACACTCGATGTCAATGGATCCTATCTCTATGTGTGTGTGTGTGTAGCAAGACCAAGTATTTACAATAGATTTCTAACCATTTACCCATAATCTCAATACGAAGGGATATTAGTTACACATAATTGTATAACTTACATTAACAAGATTATGACAAAATGTTACATCAAATAACTTGATCTACAAGTCTCCAATGTTTCGACCTTGTTTGCACACCTTTTCCCTCTCCTAATATTTTTGTCTCTAAAACTAAACAAAATACAAAATAGTTAAAAATGATAATGAAGGCCTATATTTATCAATTTTGAAAAATTGAAAATTCACCAGACGAGTGCATTGATTGCCAGACAAATGGACATGTCCTCTCCAATAAATTTATGCCAGCTCGGTAATATGGGACTTAAACTGCATTCACTCTCCAAGTGAGGTGTTTGTTCACTGGGGGAATTTCGCATGTTCTTGGCTTGAGTTTCTGACTTGAATCGTGAGGCATCTGTGTTGCTCGCGAGACGAATGGCTTAATTTTCCTATTCTTTGCTTCGACCTTTTAAACTTAGCTCAAAATTACTACGAAATATGTTGAAACAAGAGTAAATGTGAAATGAATTGATGTTTGATACAGCTTTATAATATATACATGAAATGGAGGGTTTCCATAAAGTTTCTTGTTTAATAAGTTAATAAGTGCTCATAAATATATAGGTAAAATAACTTTATTTTGGCACTTATATATCAAGTGTTGGTTTTGAAATTATCTGTTGGGGAGTTTGAGGAGCGCTTGGAGCAGTAATGGGTTAAACGTTTAGGACCCGCTAAGAGAGAGACACCACACTCTTACCCAAAACCTTAAGGCAATGGGTTTATGGGCCTCCTCTCTTATATATCCAACGTTTGCTCTATTTCTAGTCGACGTGGGACATTATCACTTCACATAGGATTTCCAACAATCTCTCCCTCAAGTGTGACTCACCCACATCACTAGGCTGATCCACACTATGATTCCGCTCCCACTCCCCCAGCAAGCCGAATCAGGCTCTGATACCAGTTTGTTGGGGAGTGTGGGAGCGACAATGGACTAAACGTCTAGGATCGGTTAAGAGAGAGACACCACACTCTTACCCAAAACCCTAAGACAATGGGTTTATGAGTCTCATCTCTTATATATTCAACGTTTGCTCTATTTCTAGTCGACGTGGGACATTATCACTTCACATAGGATTTCCAACAATCTCCCCCTCAAGTGTGACTCACCCACATCACTAGGCTGATCCACACTATGATCCCGCTCCCACTCCCCCAGCAAGCCTAATCAGGCTCTGATACCAGTTTGTTGGGGAGTGTGGGAGCGGCAACGGCAATGGACTAAACGTCTAGGATCCGCTAAGAGATGTGTCTCCTCTCTTATATATCCACGTTTGCTCCATTCTATTCAATGTGAGTCATTATCACTCACACTTGATTTCTAACATTATCTCTGAATTGGATTCATGTACTAAAGTTGATCTAGCTAAGAAATTTTTTGAAGGTCAATTTGCTGTGAAATTAAATAACTAGAATTGAAATGACGATGAATGTAAACAATTTTAAAGTAAAAAGACACAAATTTAAAAGAAGAAAAATGTAAATGATCTGAAAATCAATTTGCTGAAATAGAAATGACGTAAAATTACACATGTGAGAAATGTAAATGAATTAAAAGACAATGCTTTAAATGGAAATTTGATTCAAAAGTTGAAACACTTTGATTGAAAAGAATTTAAAATAAGTTGGAACATATACTTAAAATTCTGAAAAGCTTGTTTCTGGTTGGGAGTAGGCTTTAGAATTTAAGTCTTCAACCCTCTATTCTTCGCGAGAACTCGTATTTAAAAAGAAAGTAAGCTATGTAACTACACTGCAAGGATAGGTCACGGTCGTGGAAGTTACTTAACTGAGCTATTCTCATATAGGGATGGTGAAAATATCCCTCTCTCAGGTTTGGATTAAACGGATATATACGGGTATAATAAACGGATATTTCAACTATATGTGTTGGTGAATGGATACAAATGAAGATTTAATGATATTCATACTAATAACAATTTGGAAAGTGCACATAAGTACTAAAGTAGTAATAAAAATTGTCTCTACATAAATTGCTATTTCTACTAGACAATTTATGAGGAGTTTTCAAGAGTTGGTTGTAATTGAAAATAAAATAAGGATAGAATGGTGACATGATTTAAGATATATGTTCACGACATTCAACGAAATAGACCTATTATAAAGCCTTAATTTAAGATATATGTTGAAAATATAAGAATGCTCCCTAAAAAAAATGCTGAATGAGTTGATTTTTTTTTGTTTATAAGCAACTGTATATTGATGGGAGCACAAGAGGTGATCAATCCATTAGAGATGACAGTGGTTATTCAAACATCTTCAAACACTCCAACGGATAAGAAAACGCTATTTCTGGTCAGCTGAGTAATAGAATCGGAGAAATAATATTTGTATGACTATTTTGTAACACTTTTAAACAATTATTTTTCTCATATTTTTACTCTATCTTTCTCTTTCTTTATTGTTTTTTACCAATAAAAATAAAATAAAAGAATGTTGTACTAAAAATTGTCGCATAATAGCCGTACTCGTACAAATATTAATACATTGTCAGCTGCCATTGTATTCTCCTGTTGACAATGTGTTTAAATAATCTTGTTAGAAAAAATGTGTTTAAATTTCCTCTAAAAAATTATAAAATAATAATCAAAGAGCTGTGCCTCCCATAAAAGAATAGTTTTTTTATTTTTATTTGAGGGACCATAAAAGAATAGTTAAAGAGTTGTATCCCATCTATTTTTTCGTCCCCTTTTCCCTCATTTGAACGGTCAAAAAGTCGCAAAAATCCTTTGAAAACATTGTGATATTATTTTATTTTCATGCAATACATAAACGTGACAATAGGTATAATTTTAAATCACATTCTTCAAACAAAAAAAGAAGGTATAATTTTGAATCACTTATTTCATTATATATAATAATTCATAAAAGATACATGTTTTGGAAATCATTAAATAAAAGATACATATAGAAAAATGAGAATTATCAATTATATTTGAAATATATGAGGTTAAACTAAGCTAATAGTATTCTGAAAATTAAATTTAAAATCAAGAAATATTAGATTAATGCATTAATATATCATACTATTAAAAATGAATAATCTATCCTAAAAGTATATATTTACCCGATGGACAAAACCTAGGTATATTTTCTTAGATGTTTTTTTATTTGGATCTTAGCTGATTTTTTTTTGTTTTTGATATGACAAATTTTGAAAAAATGAATTTGAGGAAATCATGAATAATTTAGTTAATAACCATACGAAAAGAACCTTAGTAAATGCACCACGGTTTTTTTCTTATACGATTTAGTTCGATTTTGAAAAAGACAATCAAAATTCTATCCTATAGGTTATATGAATGATTTTTACGAAAGGACATACAAATACATCCAATAATATTTGATTTTTCATGATTTTTGATCTGCGATTTTAATTGTATGGGTTTGAATTTGAACACGTCAAGTTCAAGATGACATCTCTAGGAGTGTAAATGTTCAATTTATTGTTTTGAATAGCTTATCTATTCTTTAAAAAAATAATTTTTTGTCAGGTAACCTATTGGCTATAAATTCACCTTTTTCCGGTGAATAAAATCAAGGGTTAATATGTATTTACCCCCTGTAATTTGGGCGAGTTCCGGTTTACCCCCTGTAAAAAAAGAAGTTTAGATTCCAACCCTGTAAAATAAGATTCTTTGATTTTGACCCTTGAACCATGTGACTGTGCAGAATTGCTGACGTGGCGAGCTGACTGTATAATTAATTTTGTTTATCATTTTTCTTAAAAAAATTTTAAAATTTGTAAAAGTTAAAAAAAAAATTAGGATTTTTTTTTATTACAAAAAATAATTTTCAAAATTTTTTAATATTTTGAAATATACATTTATCGAAAATTCCAAAATTTATAATTTACGAAAAATATATATTTAAATTTTTTTTAATTTTCCATAAATTTTTTGTTAAATTATTTTCGAAAATTTTGAAATAAATATTTCAAAATTATTATTTCGAAAAAAAAATTCAAATTATTTTCGAAAATTTGGAAATATTTTTTTTTCGAAATTAAAACAGATTTTTTTTTCGAAAAATAAGTTTTTTAAATTTTCTCAACAAAAAAAAACTGAAAAATATTTTTATTTTTAAAAATCTGGATACAAATTTATTTAAAAATTTAGGAAAATTCAGATTTTTTTTCGAAAATTTTATTCCAAATTTCTTTTTTACTACGTGTTTCAGATTTGAGAATATTTTTTAATATTTAAAAATTGAGGATAAAAAAAATCTAGAAATTTTTTTAATATTTAAATTTATTCTTATCTATTTGTTACATGTGTTATATGTATTGAAAATTAAGGGCATTTTTGAAAAGAAATAGCCAGTCCAAAAAAGCTGAAAGGGGTTGTTTTCTTTATATATATATTTCTCAAAAAATTATATTTAAAATAAAAAAAACTTACTGTATTTTGAAACTTTTGAAAAAATTTTAAAAAAATCCAAATTAAATTAAATTTTAAAAACATTCGAAAAAAATAATATAAGCTAATTTTTTTAATGTTTTGGTAAAAAAATATTAATTTTTTTCTGAATTTTTTAATCCAAATTTTTTCGTTTTTTTTTAAAAAAATTATTATTTTTCTTATTTTTAAATTTTTTAAAATTAATTTTCAGGTTTTAAAAAATTAAAATTAAAATAATTACACAATGGCATGCCACGTCAGTGTCAATTACACACGTGTCAGGTTTTAAAAAAAATAAAAATAATTACACAGTGGTGTGCCACGTCAGCGTCTAGATGGGGTCAGGGATGTTTTGTGGAGAATCTTCATATTACAAGGGTGTTTTGTGGAGAATCTTCATATTATAGGGTTGGAATCTAAACTTTTTTTTTTACATGGGGTAAACCGGAACTCGCCCAAATTACAGGAGGTAAAAACATATTAACCCTATAAAAAATTATGCATGCGTCGATAGAACAAATATCAGTTGAAAATGACAAAGTTGAGGTGGACTTAGTAGTTCAACAACTTGATGCACTTGGAATAATAAATTCTCTCTTTCACCTATCTAGAAAAGAAAGTATAATTATTAATATTTTTATATAAGTATGATATGAATCTGATGATTACAAGTCGTTTCTTAGGGCATGATATAGTGCATATACATAAGCTAGCTATAAGAAAAGGGTTTTAGTGATTGTGTCATTTCCCATAATCAAGACTTCCCCTTTGTCTTTTATATGAAGAAGATGTGTATGGTCCGTCCATATAGTTCAATTCTATCATATATGGATTTGTTTTCAATATAAATATTGAAATAGAGCTCTTAGTGTGCCATTTGTACTTAAAACATTCGATAGCTAGAGCAATATGAGACTATAATTATGTATCATGTTCAATAATTTAGTATTATATACTTTATTATTATATTAGAAGCAATAATCTACACCTAACATGCACACTTTTCATGCTAGAGCAATCACTTTTAATTTTTTTTTAGGCAGTCACATTAAGTCTTAACAAAATGGAAACCCGTGATCTATAATATATAATAGAGGTTATATACATTGTTTTTAAGCAACAAATGTGTTGTCCCAAGAGGAAGGACAATTGAAATCAAAATTATAAGATGGTCACTAAATTATGATTAACAGTTGAAAGGGAAATTTTTTTTTTTTTTTGGTTGGTATTTTACCATGTATTCAAACTCAAAACATTGACACTTACAATAGTACTTTATTACAAAATTTCTACTTAAACTAACATATATTTCTCATTGAATTTTTTGTTTATTAAATCTAGCATTTGGGGTGGGAGGGAATCCTAATTAACCTGTTCATAAATTTTGGTCGAATCAATTCTTAATTTAAACCCTATTCGTCATTTGGTTGAACAATTCTAGTGCTTTGCGGGACCAAATGAGACAAAGACGAGACCTGAGTCTTAGGATTGGGTCCTGGTCATCTTGGAAATATAAGTTGTTAATGTTGATCAAGTAATAATTACACCACTTTTTAATGAAAACTTAGTTGTTTTAGTTACTTAACCAATGTCCCTAGAACACTATTAGCATTCTCAAACCTTTCCTTTTCACGATGAAGACACGGTGGTGGGTGGTGAGATGATCGGCGTTTTGCCATTCGCACCACTACGACACCAGTTCTTCGGTGGATGTGTCGGTGGTTCGTGGTGGGGGTTAGATGTCGTTTTGTGCGCCATCCTTGTCTGCTCAGATTCGAGATGGGTTAAGTGGGGTTCATGTTCGTGGGCTCTGCTGGTTCGCGATCCAACGACGGTGGACTTCGAGGAGGTGGTGTCCATCACTTTCGATTGTCTTCACTATGGTGGATCTGGTTTGGTTTTGAAGGGTGACTGTCTCTTTGTGTAGAGTGTAGATTGGCGTTGGGTTTAGATATATCTGAGTCACTCTGTGTAGCTATGAATTGTTGTGTTCTATGAGCTCGGATCCCGATTCTCCGAGTTTGAGTTGTTGATTGAAATTGTTGTTTGTTCATCCCACAATTTGGACTTCGATTGGTACTTTTCTGATACAAGACCTATGCATCGTGGTCGTCCGGATCTGGTAAAATATTTGGTTTGTTGCGTGCGAGGTTTGTTTGGCTCGAAAGAGTGTCAAAGCTTGTTGTGTTTTGAACATGGGTTGTGGTACGAGAACCTATCCGTGTTTGCGGAGACTCACCAAACATGTTTTTTTTTTGCTATCTAGTTTCGCGTCTGTACGCAGCTTCGCTGGGTAGTGCATGTGTTATGTGGATCTTTGTTTTGAAGTCTCTTTAAACACCAATAATTTAGGTTACTTTTAAAGTCACTTTTATTGTAGTTAGACTTTACACTTTACTCTCGTTCGGGTTGCTTGCTACGTGATTTGTCTGGTCAGGTCTTTGCTCCCCAATCTTTGTAACCTCTTTGTTTTTGTTTTTTTTAGTATATTTAGGGTTGCAAACGGTTTACCATCTGCCCCCTTATGCTTAAAAGAATATATATTTAGCATTCTCCATAATTAACTTGGATGTTTATTCGGCATTTTCCTTAATGCTTTTTTTTTTCAAATAAAGAAATGGATTCTCCCTTGGATTCAATGAATATGAGATTTGTGTTCTTCTGTTCGAATTGTGCGTATTTCTTGAATAAATTATGATTTAAGGATCTTAAATCTAAAACCAAACATATGTTTAACCAATTAAAACCAAACACATAATTAATGATATCATCATAAATTATGATTTGTGGTTTTTGCTTTTTGTCATACATGAATCATTGATCATCTAGTCATACATGAAACTCCGTATGTCATGGTTATGCAAATGTAAAATAAATTAATATTAATATACTTAATCTATAAGCACTTTTCGGCTTAATCATAGCTTTAGGATAAATTTGATCATTTTCTGGGGTATGAGGTATGAATATTTATGCTAGCTTGCACATGTCAGAAGTGAAAGGAGTGTAATGAAAATTGACCAACTAATCGATGTAAAACGCCAAATAATACTAGAGTCTAGTTCCACCGGCCTTAGGTGTGGCTGAGTGAGTGAAAACATTGGAAAAGTTTACCATCGCCACATATAGTTTTATATAAAAAATGTAACTTGACATAGGAACATGATTGAACTTGCAAATTGTTTCATCATTTCATGCTAGCAAATAAGCTCAAAGTCTCAACAGGTAATTTAATAATTCTCACACATCAATTCTAGAACTTATGGATAAAGTTAAGTTTCATTCTTACTAATAGTTGAATTGAAAAGAGTGTAATGAAAAGCAACAAATCCATGTTAACGCCAAATAATCACTAGACTCTAGTTCTCCATTGGCCATAGGTGTGGCTATGTGAGTTTAAAAAAATGGTATGAAAGTGAGTATGAATTTGAACCGACATTAGTTTAAAATATACTCTCTCCATCTTACAATAGATGACCTGTTTTGACAATGTATGTTATTGATCTAACATACTTTAACTATATTTTTTTATTAACATATAAAGATAAATAATATTATATAAGATGTTGGATTCGTCTCGATAAATATTTTTTAAATATTAAATTTTCATAATTTTTACTAGCAGAGAATCAAAGATATTAAAGATAAAAATATGCATTGATATGTGTTACAAAGTTAATTATATCACTTAACGTGAATGAGAGGAAGTATTGGAAAGTTTGCCACCGCTACATATAGTTGTATGTCAAAAATGTATAACTTGACATTGTAACATGATTGGACTTGCAATTGGTTTCATCATTTCATGCTAGCGAATAAGACTAGTGGAACATGGGACTTGAAAATATTGATTTGGCTTCTTATAAAGGTAACTCCCAAATAGACTTCAATGAAAGTGACGTAGGTTCAAAATATACTATATATTAGACTATATTTGGAAAAATAGTCTAATCAAATTCTTAATTCAATAATCCATCCAATTTCATTTAAGCAGAATAGTCTTAAAAAAATAGAGAGTTACATATAATTTTATAGCATAAATACAAAAGTAATTGAACATTTTTTTCTAAAAAAAAAAAGAGTAATTGAACTTTCTAAATTGTCCATTAAATTAAATAAAACGTGTGTAAAAACTTTAAACCATAATTTATTTTGAAGCGGGGAATATTGTTTCCTCTTTTGAATCTTTAACACTTGTTAGCATAACCCTAAAACAATCTATCCAAAAACCTAAATTTAAGAATTGTAAGTGAAAGGATTACCTAATATTGAAATTCATCTGACCTTAGATTTGTAGTGAGAGAAACTACACATTCTCTCTAAATTTTCTTTTTCTTTCATTCATCTTGGACATGTGGGTTTGCTTCCTCTGAATAAACTAAGGGCTTTGCTTTACATTATGAAAGAATTGTGCAAGAATGACAAGAATTAACACGTGGAAGAATCTTAAACAATTTGATTGTGATTCAGTAGGTATTTGGTTGAATGAGGAATGCTAGCGACACACATTCTAACACACACTTTCCAACACATTCTTTTTGATTGGTTAAAATTCACATGGGTCCCACCAAATCATGTGGGTCCCATATAAATTTGGTGGGTCCCATGTGAATTTTAACCAATCAAAGAGAGTGTGTTGAAAAATGTGTGTTAAAATGTGTGTTGCTAGCATTTCTCTTAGTTGAATACATGAGGTAGTGGATATTAAATCAAGACAATTGCTTTTGTGACATTCAGAAATTCTTAACAACACAAGTAAATTACTAAAATACCCCCAGCGGTAGTTAACTACCGTTGAGTTAGAACTAGAAACCCAGCGGCAGTTAACTGCCGTCGGGTTTTTTGGTCTTTTATTTGTGTTCATAGGACATTTTGAATGTCAGAAAAGCAACACTCTTAAATCAAAGGGTGAAATTTATTTTTGTGTTTCTTCATTGGATGCTTTCTTGTAAATTAGCATTTTTCATAAACTACTCACTCCGTCCTCAATTGTATGATGTTTTAAACATTTCACACGTATTAAGAAATATAATTAATTTTATGTGGGGAATAAATATTATGAGTTATTTTATAAAATTGGGAGGGAGTAATCACTAACATTGACTTTAAAAAAGAATTCAATGTCTACAAGAACTAAAACAATGAAATTAATAATTATAACCAAAAATTGATAAGTACTAATTGCAAAGGACCGAACCAATATTTGAAGGACTAAAATGAAAAAACATGGTTTGGTCACAAAAAATAAATGAAAAAGATGGGTATATTATGAAGACTAAAAAATATATTTGTTTTAGTCATAAACAAAATGATAAGCTATTAAATAACATGAATGATTAAACTATTCATAATTTTTTAAATAAAATTAGTATCTATAGGACAAGGATTCTTTAACATTAAAGAAGAAAAATCATCTATATTTCTTTCTATTATTCATCTTATATTTTCTCTCTCGTCTTTTTCTCCATATTTCTCTACATTTTTCCACGTTATCTTTTTATTTTTAACCTAAAGTAACTCTCATATTTTCTCTCTCATCTTTTTCTCCATATATTTCTCTAAATTTTTCCACATTATCTTTTCATTTTTAACTTAAAGTCATTCGTAGTTAGAGAGTCTAAATATATTGAATAATTGTATGCTATGTCAAATAATAACATTGTCATTCCATAATTTATACTATCATGTCATAATTATTTCACTTTGATAAAAGCATACACAAAGCAAGAAATATTCAAACAAGCATATGACAAAAATATTCCTCCGTAGACCAAACAAGCATATGAAAAAAGACATCAGGTTTTTTCTGTTTGTCCCTAGCTAGATAGCTAGACCCTATAACTTGTCATAAAAAATTGTCAATCAATTCAAATTCAATCATTATACTCAGTTCCATGTGCCTATAAAATCCCTTTCCTCCTCCACTGATCCATTCCTCTTGATATCTTGTGCAAGTCTCTTTCTTCCTAGCCATTCTTTAGTTTGGTATATACATTTTTTAGTACTATAGTAGAAAACCACTGGTGAGGAAGTAAAGATCGCTATTAACAACAAGTAAGTATCTCTTTTCTTCTATCTGTCTCATTTAGGTAGTCTTTACATGATTCGGATCTTCTTCCACGATGCAACGATACAGGAAAAAAAAAGTTGATGCACCGCTACAGCGTGGAAGAAGATCTGAATATGTCTTTTTAGTGTTAACTTCTTCCTTTTTCTATTTTGATTTTTACTTGTATATCAGTGTTTTTAAAAACTAGACCGAACCAACCAGTTCAACCGTTTGAACAAGTAACTGGCTAGGTTGACAGTTGATTTGATTTCAATTACATTCGGTCTAGTTGAACCGAATTGGACCAAAGTTGAACCAGATTAAACTGGTTCAACTTACTTCAACCGGTTTATTTTTTACATTCTTTTGTTTTCTAATATGCATTTATTTATTTATTTGTCATTTGATTCAACTATAGTTGAACCGATTGAACTACGACTCAGAGGTCTATTTGATTCGGTCTTTAAAGCACTACTATATAAATGCATCATGAGTGTATATTGTGTCAAAAGATCATGCAGGGCATCAAACTAAGTGAGAGCAAGATCCTAAGGAAGATACTAAGCAAGAATTCATCAGAGACCAAGCAGGAAACTACTAGTTTGAATCAAGCATCTGAAAACTCAACAAGACAATTCTATCATCAAAACAAAAAGTATGAGATCATATAATATCATACATTCTTTTGAACAATTGTTTATGTAACTTTTTGTAATATATTTTTATTACCTTGAAAGTAACTCTGATATGGATATTATTTTGAATTAGGATCTTTGTTGGTTCCTGGAATGTTGGAGGCATTGCACCACCTCAGAATTTGGACATCGAAGATTGGCTTGATACACAAAATGATTCTGCAGATATTTATGTTTTGGGGTAAAATCTTCTTCTATTACTTTAGATTTTGTGCAAAGAATCAACTTTATGGATACTTAACTGGTTGGAAGTTGGATTTCAATTGGATCCTTTACGAAATCTCAACCGTCAGATTAATCTAATAGCTAAAGCAGTTAGACTGGCGACTGAGATTTGGTTGGAAGGTCAGAAACAGAAAGGACCAAAGTTTATCCTTTTCCCTTCAATTCCTTATGCTTCTCCGATAAAACCTCAATCATTCGATTAATCTAACAGCTCAAGAACTTAGAATAACGGTAGCGAAATCAATAAACTCAACTCAACAGATTCCAATAAATTTTAGCTTTTAGACTAATCAGATGATTAAGATTTGGTTGAGAGGTCGAAGAGGTTCGAAGTCTATCCTTTTCACTGCAATCATTGACTAGGGATTGTTAGTCACAAATCTCATGCATTCATATAGCAAGTACATTGGTGACCGTTGGATCAAGAACAGACGATCGATGCTTCATACTCGGTATTGAGTTTAAAATAAATCAAAATCTGTTTATTTTCTGAACCGTCTGTCTCCGTCTAATCTTGATCCAACAATCATCGATATATTGACTGTTTGAATGCATGCATGAGTTTATGACTGCAGCAAATCCAAATCCACAGACTAGTTTAGTAGTATTTGATGTGTTAAACATGTAGCAGGTTCCAAGAAATTGTACCTCTAAATGCAGCAAATGTATTAGGTCCTCAGAACAAGAAAATTACCATGAAGTGGAATTCCCTTATTCAGGCAACCCTTAACAATAAAAGACCTATGAAGATAGTTGAAGAAGATAAAAAGGCAGAACCTCAAAAGGTATATCCTTTGAAGGAACAAACTTGTGAAGAGATTGAAAATGTTGATGATTTTCAATGCATCATAAGTAGACAATTGGTGGGAATGTTCATTACTATTTGGGCAAGATGTGGCCTTTATCAATCTATCAAGCACTTGTATGTCTCATCTGTTGGCTGTGGAGTCATGGGTTGCTTTGCGAACAAGGTCAGTTTTGGCATAGCGTATAGAAATTAATGTTTTAAAAACTGAATCGGAACCAACAATTCAACCGATTAAATCGTGAATTGGTACTGTCTACGGTTTTGGTTATTTGAGCAGTTTGATCACAGTTTCATTCTGATTCAATCATGATTTAGATGTCTTACAAGCTCGACGTTTGATTAAGTTTTTAAAACATTGAGAGAAATAGAAAGCATTTTTATTTTTAAATAAGTTAAGGTTTGAGAATTTAGTTGCTAGTTTTGAAATTTGAAAAGAATTCTTAAATCTTTTGTTGATCTTAAAATGCAGGGTTCAATATCAATTAGATTTTTCTTGCATGAAACAAGCTTCTGCTTTATATGCAGCCATCTAGCTTCAGGTGGGAAAGTAGAAGACAGGAGACAAAGAAATGTTAATGCAGCTGATATTTTGTCCCAAACAAGCTTCCCTGCTGGTCCTCTGCATGATCTGCCTCAGAAAATTATTGACCATGAGTAAGATATATATTTTAATTATATACACAATCTGATATATTGAATCATGTAAAATTTGAAAATATCATTTAAATTAAAGGAATATGTCACTAACTAGAATAAATTTGTTTGATTGCAATGAAGTATTTTCATTTCACTTAATCATCTAGTTTTGTTGAATTTATTACTGTTGCAAAGTATTTTCTGTGATAACAAAATCTTACAAGCTGTGACCTTTTTATGATTGTGACATGCATACCAAAATCACTCAATAACTATGAAGCACGGATACGTCACTGACACCAGACACGACACAGACACTGACACGCCGACACCTCTAATCTACAATTCACTGACACGCCGACGCCTAATCTGAGGAGTGTATGTGCTTCATAGTTCAGCAAATAGTTGAGTTGACAGTGAGTTTGGCTGAATCATGGACTGCCATCCTAATTTTGACAAAAATTATATGTTACAGTTTCAACAAAATCAGTGTCGCTGTAATTTTACTTAACTCAGATTCAAACATTCACTTAAATCATTATAAAATTTTAATAAGATTTGAATATTTCATAGAACTTCATCATAAATGGGTACTTTGGTAACATGCAGCCGAGTTGTGTGGCTAGGAGACTTGAACTACAGGATAGATATGTCACATTCTGCAACACAATCATTGATCAAGAAAAGAGAATGGGAAACCTTATTGAATCATGATCAGGTAAGGTTTATAAGTTTTGTTCATGCATAGAAATATATTTAGATGGGAGTTCATGATTTAAAACTCTTTCCAAATTATATAGCTGAAGATGGAGCTGCAAGAGGGTCATGTATTCCAAGGTTGGCATGAAGGATCTATAGAATTTCCACCTACATACAAATACCTTCCAAATTCTGATGATTACATAGGTTGTAATCAGCAGCACATGAGCAAAAAGAGACGTTCCCCAGCATGGTAATCATAGTAACATATTTTCAATATATGCATTTTTTTTTATCGGCTTTAGTCTAACTTAGGTTTGAAGGCATTATCATTTTGCCTAGCAGTAATTGTTCCTGAAATATCAAGGTTTGAGTAAAGGTTCAGAAGCTCTTCTATAAATCTCCAACAGGTTGATCTGCTTTCAAAGACACATAGCCTGTTTGGAGTCGCGGTAGGAATGGCCTGACGAACGGTAGCTTCCAAGTGAAAGTGAGTTGTCACCATAGTTTGTTGCTTTTCCGAACACATGCTAAGTGTATGTTTGATTCTGAGTTCTATCATCGCCAAAAAAAATGAAGCTAGAGACATGTTTTATGAAGCTACCTTTTTGTAACTTTAATGCTTTCAAATTTTCTCATGTTTGAATTGGATTGTCTTTTGTATATACGCCGCTAACAATCCTCATTGAAAGCTTGAAGAAGAGCTTTTTTGCCTTTACTCAAACTTGTGTTTCAGGAAGAAACAATAAAATGTATTACCCTTCACTTTGAAACCAAACACATAATAAACAAATTCCTACTTCAAACACTTTCATTTGAACTAATACACAAGGATATACTCTAATCACATGAAATACTGCAGGTGTGATCGAATAATATGGTTTGGCAAAGGAATGAAACAAATCAATTACAACAGGAGTGAGTCAAAACTTTCAGATCATAGACCAGTACAAGCAATGTTCACAGTTGATATCAAGGTGGCAGCAACGAATTGTAAATGATTCAAAGTACTACAAAGGCATTTCATCCAAGAGATTTTAGTTCTCATTGTATATCATTCTTCAAAGAGGTTTTAGGATCCAAGAAAGGCATGTATATGGTAGCTGAAATCTTTGAGTGATGTGATTCTTTTGCCTTTAAGGATAAACATTACTATTTGTGCTTTCCCAATTCTTGTACTAGAGATTACATAGGGAAGCAGCAGAAAGAATGATTTGCTCTATTTTTTGAGAGGGTTGTTATGATTTATGAAGCATTCCCCTCAAATTGTTACTTGGTGATGCATGTGTTTTACATAAATGTAAGAAGTTCTGAGATATCAGAATGTCAAATTCATCAAAATTTAATATCCTTATGTAGTATTAAAATGTAAGAAGTTGCTGTATCAGAACAATAAAGAGCATATTCAAAAAGTTAGTTAATGCTTAGAAACTGCAGAGACCTATGCGAAAGTTTTAATTCAATGCGAATTGTTAAACACCACAAACAGAGATAGATATCAATAGCTCCTCTGCTGTTGCAAAAGCAAAGCATGTTGTTTCAATATCACGTTGCGGAAAATCTCAACATGTCATTAGAAAAGTGAAAGTATGGTTTGTGTGAACTTCAAGAGATTGCAATTGTTGACAACCACAACCACTGAAAAGTTGTCTTCATCGTATCTTTCATGTAACAGGAGAATGTTGTCAATCTAGCCTACAACAAAATAAATACAAGTCTTCCTATTCGATAATTAATACTGGTGGTGGGGAAAATCCATGCCAGCTTACTACTTACAACATACGATGGCTGCATGCAACCGGAGTAGGCGTCTAAGAAGTAGGTTCAAATGCAGCTTGTTGATGCCAAACGCCATTGAGATTAGACTGCCATAATCGGACCATTCCATCGTTACCTGTAGTAGCCAACGTCATTCCACTCATATCCCACTCCATTTGCCACACCTAAACAACATTTAATGAAACTTTAATCCAAACATCTATATGATGTTTGAAAGACAACGTGAAAAGTAGACTTGAACCAAAAAATAGAGTCAGAATCATACCCCGCCTTCATGACCAGACAACGATGCAACTCTATCTGCTGGAAGTCTCCCGTTATGATCAGGGTTCAATCCTAGGTGCCATATTGCAATTCCCTTGTGAGTTGCGACGGCGATGATCTCATATGGTCTACAAGAAATTCATACTTGCAAGTAACAAATCACATTTCTAATTCTTTGACCTCATAATAAAATAGTGCTAGGTTAATTACAACCGATGTCGGCAGCAATGCTATACAAGGAGGTAAAACTAATAGATGTAACTGAAATGTTTCTAAAATTATGCAAATTTTACCTGCCAATATTTGGTGCCCAAGCGACGGCATAAACCTGATCACCCTTGTCCTCGGGAAGTGATAATTCTGCCACGGGAAGCCATCTTTGATGAGCCTGGTCAAACTCCCATACCTGTGCAAAAAAAGTACTATACGTCAGAGATGTGGAAATAGCCCAAACATAGAAAGAGAACGATGTGGAGAACACTCTTTGGGTGTTAAAACACTGAAGTCAGTCTTCCCTATTGTTTCAGACTGTAACATTTGTAAGTTCAGACTTAACATAGACGGAGATACAACTCTAGAAGCCAATAACCACCATACCATGGAAATTTAAAATAATGCAGCTCAAATCAAAATGAAATAACCAGTGTTATCAATCGCGGAAAATAGCAGTTTGTTCGAATTCTGCAACACTATAGTGCTATAATGCAGCTATAGTTTCTATTAAACAACACTTTATACTAAATAGTGTATTGCGGAACAATAGCGATTTGTTTTAATTCCAGTACAATGTAGCCGCTATTTGACAACACTGGAAATAACATAGAAAATTTGGACTAGGATTACCTTGGAAGAATTAAGCTCAGGTGTATTTGAGTTGAAACCTACAAGGAAGCTGGATTCCTGGCTTCCACCCTTTTGTGGATTCAAAGTTATGGACGCAGAGAGACACAAAGCCTTTCCAAATGAAGACACTGATTCAATGACGTTTTGAAATTCAGCCTACAAAGAAAGAACAAAACGATAAGTAATAATATGTTAGTTTGTTGTAAAAAGAACATTAAGTATCACATTTCATGAAATGGAGAGAGAAGGTATAAGAAGCCAGTTTCACCTGAAGCTGCCAGTTAGTCAGTTCCAAAGGATCCAAGAGCTCAAAAACTCTCATATGACCATCTGAATATGCAGCAACCTTTGGTGTTCATAAAAATGTAAATCAGTAGTATTTACTTTCAAGCATTCTTACAGGATTTCATTGCGAAAAGCATGCACTCAGATGAAAAATGTTACAATGAATCAAATGTATGTTATTACTAATGAGTAATGGACATTGGCCACATTTGAAATTCAGTTTTTATTTTTAAATAAAAACTTCAATAACTAACCATTTTCAAACGAGTCGAAGAGATTCCAAATTGAACATCAAGGACTTTGCTCGCACTGCTTCCTAAGGTTTTGCGAACCTTCCACTGAAGAGGCTGTGAATCTTTATAAACAATTTTAAAAATTAGATTTTCAGCATTGACTGAATAAAACCAATGAAAAGCTGTGAGCTTTTAACGGAAATATTAATGAAAAAAATGTGAAACAAGACAAGTAAATGAAGAAACCGAATCAATGATACCTTCCACGATCTCTTCCAAGAATGAAACAATTCCATCAGTGGAAATACATGCAACTGCATCACCATACTCTGGAGGAAGCCAAACTATCTTCAGGATGTTTCCATCATGAACCTTCACAGTTTCAGGGGGAAAAACATAAATGTAAAAATCACTGAGAGAAGCACAAGGATGAGCCACTTAGGCCTTGTTTGGATAAACAGCTTAATCAATCACTTATAGCATAAGCACCCAAACATGCCCTTAACAAAAAAAAAAAAACAATAATAATTGAATTGAAA